>Ga0099824_1011104_pt1 | contig 10332 bp, 4 predicted proteins | sample SiratrowhiteBW_FD_76837 | JGI IMG/M metagenome (GOLD analysis project Ga0099824, IMG submission 76837) | Root nodule microbial communities of legume samples collected from California, USA - Siratro white BW | ecosystem: Host-associated > Plants > Roots > Nodule | place: USA: California... | reverse complement strand
CCTTTTTGCTTGTACATTCATTCATGGCATAAAATAAAAAAACACCCACAATTATTCCTATTTCATCAACATGCATCTCCATGAACGCATAATTCCACAAGGTTTTTGCATTGTGTTTTTGCCGTGCATCTCCACTGTACATCCCACCATGAATCTCCATCACCTTTACATTCCATTCTAATAATCATCAACCAAACCACCTTCTACGTCATGTTAACCCCACTTCCTAAATACACAAACCAAATCTTACTCACGGAAAAAATGCAAGCTTCGAAACCCTTCAGCAAACCCTACAAGCACCACATCTCGACGAAAACGCCCCTCACAAATTCTCTAAAAAGAACTACGTAACCCTGATTCTCTATCCTTGATAGAGATACGTAGGAGCGAGGTCAAATCCTTGTCGGGCTCCCCTATTACAAAAAAAAATATATTTTTATTTCTTGTTATTTGCATTCTATTTCTGTTTTTTGGGAAAAATAAATATTTCTAAAAATCACACTCTTTTATTTTACTTGTTTAATTAAAGGTGCGTTGTGGGGTGCTAGAACCTTCCTCACACGTAACCGACTCCCGGACTCTAAATCCGGTTTTGCAAACTTGCCTTATCTGACTTTTTTTGGTTTTCCATAGTTTTTCCTTTAATAAATTATGGTGGTGACTCCATTATTTTTTCAAGAAAGAAAATAAATTTTTGATCGCCCCGTCGTGATCCCTGTAGCGACAAGATTATTTTTATACTTTTGCTCCAGTTACTAGAATTTCTTCTATTAGAGTGTTGTTAGCTCTAGCATCTATCCACAAGTTAGTTATTCATCAAATAGATGTTAAGACAGCGTTTTTGAATGGTGAACTAGAGGAAGAAACTTATATGACTCAACCTGAAGGATGTGTAGCTCCTGGCCAAGAAGAAAAGTTGTGCAAACTTTTAAAATATTTGTATAGGCTTAAACAAGGGCCAAAACAATGGCATGAAAAACTTGATAATGTTTTATTATGTGATGGTTTTTCTAGTGATGACATTGATAAATGTATGTACACTAAATCTGAAAATGGTGAATGTATCATTATATGTTTATATGTGGATGCATGATTATATTTGGCGCATGCATTGATATAGTTTCCAAAACAAAATTGTTTCTTGAATCTAATTTATATCTATTAAAAACATTCAAACTAACTTTCCTTAACCAAATTCACAATAAAAGTAATTACAATATTTATAAAAAATATGTAATTAGCATCTCTTACCCGAATTCACAAATATATCTCACACATCGTGCATAGCATTCACTATTTCAAAATAAATTAACATTTATAAAAATATAGAACTAGCTTCTCTCACTTCTATAAATTAGAGATACTCAAAAGTTTCGAAAACCCTAAAATCACGGGTAACCTAACTCTGTTGAAGAATGCTGGGAGAATCCGAGGGGGAAACACCGTCGTTCACACACTTATACGGGACACACTTGCCTGAAACCTCTATTATAAAGACTTTGGATACAGGGTCACCCAAGCCGCAAATTAGCGACTCTGATACCACTTATTGGGAAAATCCAAGGGAGAAATACTGGGGAGATCTCAAACAATGAGAAATGAGCCTAAACTTACATAAGGGAATGACACCACATTTAACCCAAAACCTTAAGGCATTGAGTTTGTGGGTCTTCTTTCTTATATATTGTTCAACTTTCTCATCCCTACCCAATGTGGGACTTAGACTCACACTTGAATGCCTAACAAAAAATCTAATCAGACACTCTTACTTTACTCAACACCAAAAATCTAGAGGTGAATCTAAAGGTGAGCTCTGATTGTCAATTTGATAACATGAGATTCCAAATCTAGAGAAAAGTTAGAAAACTTTAAAGAAAAATTATTTTAAAAAGATGGTAATTTTTATAAGAATGAAACATTATACTTTCTTAAAGAAGGAGAGAGAATTGATAGTTTTTATAAACAAAATATCATTTTCTTAAAGATAATTGGTGGTTGTAGTAAAAATAAAAATTAATTAACTAATTTTTATTTACTTAAACAACTTTTCTCTTAAAAATATTCAAATGTATTTTATCTTTAAAGTTAAATTTTAAATTAGTTTTTATTCTGAAAATATTTTCTAACATACTGTACCTTCCCCTATAACCCGTCCAGGTCCACCCGAACTGTTCACGGTCCAGTCACGTATTGGTTTTCTAACATGGTTTCAGCCTTAAACGAGACAGGAAGAGAGCGTTACGAAAATTCACGATTCACGATGCCAAACATTCTATATCATTATGGGAAATTATTCCACCAGTAATGACACTTAAATGACGGATCTTTATAAATATCACTAAACAAACAGGGAGTATAGGCTACTCATTCTTATCACTCTTTAAAGAGATATCCTCATTCTTACTGACTTGAGTGTCGGAAAATCTTCTGCAGGTGCAGGTGCACCATCTTACAATCCAAAAAGAAACGTGGAAACAAGACACTGATTATTCTTGACAAGTGATGATTCTTGACAAGATCGACATTCTACGACAACTTTGACTCGATCAGATAAAAACATTCTATATTAAAGACCAATAACAATTTATATGTATAACTTTTTGCTAAAAACATTATTTTACTTTCCGAAACTAAACAAATTAATTATCGTCATGAAGTGTGGAAGAATAGAATAGTGTGATACTCACTATCACAATCATAATAATCATCATTCTGGTTCTCACTTCAACGTACTAAGAAGAGACAATTCTGACAGAACCACCCTGACCCCTTAATTAATGGGACCAGAAGTGGCCTAAGGCAAGAACAAGAAAACACTGGAATCAACGAAGGTGGTTGTACATTTAAATAATCAAAATACAAATTGGTCCTGCAGCTCGGGGACCACACAATTATCAAGTTCATCTAAAGTGCGAAAACATTTTGTTTTCCAAAGGGTTCTTCAATCAATAACTTACAGAAAATATTATGGCCTCATCTCACCAAAAAGTTTAACACGTCTCTATCAAGTTTCAATATTTTTGTTTCATCACCAGTTTGATGAGTCTTGAGTCCCGCACGAGTTGAGGTACAGCTACAGCTTTCGACTATGATTGTTGAATTGCTGAAGTCCTGTAACTCATTGCCTTCATTATTGAATGAGTTTGCCACACCGTATTCAGTACTTCCACTTCCTGTAAAACATCAAATATAAAACGATTAGTTACTCAGGACAATGCCTTGAATATATACATGAACTTGAAGAAAATTTCACTATTAAAGAATTCCGATTCTAATATTTACGTAACAATCTACCCTACAAAATGTTTAAAAATGTTGTGGAATCATTAAAAAATATAATTGCTTTGAATTTGTTTTAATCATATTTTAACACATTATATAAATGCCATCTTACCAGAATCATTGTTCTTGAATCCTAAGGAGAACACAAATCTTAAATAGATCAAACAAAATGTTCAAAACCATCGATGAAGGATTTGGGCACAATTTGATGGATTAAGCCCATTTGCTGACTCAATTACCAAAAACCCAACACCAGGCCTCAAAAGACATCCAGAGGTGGATAAATTACAGTACATCTACCTGGGCACTGCATTGAGGCCAATAGTTAGTTGAAGATAGCAATTTGCTAGAGAAAACATTTTCCGTATTACCTCACTTATAATCTAATCATTAATAAAAAAATTTAATAAAACTAACAGAGTCTTAAGAAGGACAAAAAGTATGAAATATCCTCCTATTTAAAATCGATTAGAGATAATACAAACTTTATTAAATAGATGATATTAATTACGATGTTAAAGTAAAAAAAATCATACTACCTATAAAATACACCTTTCATCGTAAGCAAAACCACTAAACTTCCAAATATTTTAGCTAAACACTTTAAGAAGTATCTTTTAGATATCCATAACCAAACCAGGACCCGCATATATAAAGACATATAAAAAGAGACTCAACTTATTCTTCGTTTATATTATGCATATATTGACATAAAGTTTGAATCTCGCAAATGTTGAGAATCAGACAATAATAAAAGCACATAATCAAATTTAATGTATATGGATAGATACTTCAAGTCTTATATTCACAATAAGCAAGAGAAGTATTGTATTACTTAAGATGGAATTTTATCAGCATAAAATTACAAATTTACTAATGCAATTTTTACAAAGATAAAACTACAAATCCTTTCATATTAATTTTACTAGGATAAAATTACAAACCTTCTCATGATACACAATTACCTAAATCTCTTATACACCTAAAATATTTGTTGAATTGTGATAAATAAACTCAAATCAACTCTCATTCTCAGTTTTCTATTTTTCTTCTTTATAATACTCAAGGTAGATCAACCCTGGTTTTGAGCACAGAATAATAAGAGCATGCATGTTCAGATATATATTTTAAATAGAAAATTTAGTACAAATCAACATGGTGAATGAAAGAGAAACATACAAAGATCTCGTGAAGATTGGATCTGGTGGTGAATGAAGCTTTCATTGTAGAAGACAAGGACATGGTAGGTGTCGTCATGAATGAATGGTATTGGGAAGTGGAGGTCCCCTTAAGGGGAATTGACCTGGGCATTGGAATGAGTTGATTCCAATATTGTTAGACGGATGTTAATCTCTAGTTGGGATAAGTAGTAGTGCAACAACGGCTCTAAGGAAGAAGCAGTAAAATATGATACCATGCAAATCAAGTGAGCCACCACAACAGCCGCCGATGATTATGATTGTGGCATTGCTAAAGTTCTGGATGCCATCGGCCTTGTTGAATGAGCTTGCTATCACACCGACTCTGACTCCCCTAGTTGAGGCGCAACTAAACCCTTGAATCTTGATTGTTGCATTAAAGAAGTCATGTGTGCCTTCACTCTCGTTATTGAATGACTTTGTTATGAGTCCTCCAATACTTTGGCTTCCTGAAACATCAAATATAAAACAAATTAGTAAGTGAATATTCAATCCAAACAATGCCTCGACATATAGAAGAAATTTCAAAAATGCTCAAAACAATATTTATTCTATATATATTATTGTAGTAAAGTTCTCATCAATCTTAACATAAGACTAGAAGACTCATAAATAAGAATCTAATCTATCTTAATAGTCTATTACCAAGTACATGGGACAGCTCGATCTAGTCTGTAAGTGAATAAATTATAATATGTTTATCTATATAAATTGATAAAAAATCTACCATAAACAAATAAGAATAAATATATTAAATAATAATCTAGAAACGAGAGTAAACCAATAACCTAATTCAGTTAATTAGGTTCCCATATCATTAAATTAATATACAAATTAATAAAATCAATAAAATAATGTAAAAAAATCCATAAACACGAAAAATAATATAAAAAGGATCTTCAAACAATAAGAAAATAAGTACAAAGGATAAGGATTATATAACTTCTGTTTAGTTGAACCAATTTGTCCAACTAAAGTTTATTTAGTTGTATTAATTTAGAAAGATACATTGGAGAAAATTTACAGAATAAAATTCTCGTTCATGTAAAAAGATTTGAAAAAATAAAATTAAAAATTAAAAGACAGTCCTTTTTTGTAAATGAGTTCAAAACTGTGAAATATCTTTTTCCATAAAGTTAATTAAAAATTTTACAAATATATCAATTAAAAAAATAAAAAAAAATCTATAACATCTATCAAATCATTATTAAAACTTTTATCAGCATTCCTCTCAAATTCCTTCAAATCTTACTATCACTCTTTTAATCCAAAGAATCTTATCATCCACACACAATCCAGTCAAATTTATTCAAATCCATTCTCATAAATCCACTCCTCTAACTAAACAAAGCCTTAGTTCTCCTTGTCGAAATTCACAACAATACTTTAAAAGAAATAATGCAGGGGAAACAGAGCTATCTTCACTATTATAATGGAAATGGAGAAAAAAAAATTATAAGGAAACAACCATACCACATCCCAAACCACTCAACCATAATGCCGAAATAGAGGAAGAACTATCAAATACAATTTCTTCTATTACATAAATCACATATGTTGTGTGTAGCAAGCTGGATTTTCAAATATATAATAAAACAGACAATAAGTCACATACATAACTGGTCTAAGAATGAAGGTCCTATACACAAGGACTCTAAGGCCTTCTAGCTACTTGGTTACGATTCTGGAACTAAAATAGTCTCACAAGAAAGTGAAGTACATTGGGTTCACAAGGCCAAGGTCCCAATCAATATGTCTGAGAAAAGATATTAAAGAGTCTAAGGTGAAAGAAAGTACTTACACGTAAATTACTTGATGTAAATTAAGAACCGAATTCCAGCATTAAGAACCGAATTCTTAAGTGCTTGTGGATCAAACTATAATTTGCACATCACGACTCCAGATAGTCTGAGGAGAGTGCAATCCAACTGAAAATTAGAAATCCTTTCGCAAACCTGGAACTTAAGAGTGCCAAATCCTAAAGAACCTGCAGGACCAGGTTAAACACATTAAATTACTAATTTTTTCAACAGCGGAATAAGTTAAACAATGAGTTGTATAGCGTTAAATTTCATATGAAACCAACGGAATGAGTTAAACAAGAGTTATGTTGCATTAAATTTCATATCAAACCATGTTACATAATGAACATGTCATACAGATCTAAGTATCAGTGTATCATAGCTCATGATTGGTCACTGAAACTCCAATTCCAACGATAATTTAGACGCCAAAAAAGCTAATTCATTTAGCCCTGTAACACTGCAACCCTAGTTTCAACAGAACGCAGTGTGTCCTGAGAATTCACGATCTCATTTATCTATTCTCTTGTTACCCCGACGGTCTAATGTCGAAGAGAACAATATATAGATATGCAGACTCAAGGAAGATAAATTAAATCGAAAGGAGTTAAGGTTAATCATAACAAAGTTCCCAAATACTTGAAAGACTCTGTTCATTATACATACCATAGACCTGGTGCTGAACTCAAAATAAGGCACAGACGTTCAGATCTAATCTGCATATCTAATATCATACACATTCCCAAAAGAAGAACACACAAAGACGTCACTGGAATTGGATCCGGTGGTGGAAGAAGCTTCCATGAGGAATGTCTTTGTCGTCAACAATGGAAAGTGGCTATGGAGAATCAAAAAATTTTGTTGGCGAATGGTGATTTAGAAGTGAAGGGGAATTTTGTCGACGTCCGATTAGGAGAACCAATACCTGAGAAAGACAGAAAACAGAAAATAAATAAATAAACTAACTAACAAATAAATCAAAAACGGGCAAGAGAGTATTTGTTTAGTTTAATGATACCATGCAAATCAAACGAGGAACAGCCACAGCAACAGCCTCCAGTAAGTATGATTTTGGCATTGGTGAAGTTCTGACTGCCTTTGCCCTGATTGTTGAATGAATTCACCACTTTACATCCGCTGGTTTGACTTATATCAAAAACTGAAAAGTTAACAGAAGAAGAGAGCACTTTTGATAGAAAAAGTGACGCCATTTTCAGATTCATGCTAGATCTCTTTTCATGTCTTTATATTGGAGAGGGTAAGACCAGCCCCTCTTGGATCTAGAGTAGTCTAGAAGATTCATCCTCAAAAAAACATGTTTTGAATTAGAAGAGTTGGTATAGAATTCAAAGACTTTAAGGGTATTGTAGTCTTTTAAGCAGCCGGTGGTCAAAGATTCACTCCAACTATCATTATGGTCTGTCTTACTCACTAAGAATAGTTATTGAAAGAAAAAAAGCTACTATACTTTATATAATGTTTTAAATTTATATTACCAATGAAGAAAAGAAATAATGAGCAGCAAAAATGGAGACAGGAGTTTGTCAGGGTGAGTTGAAGATTTATGTGTCGCAGTACACAAAATTTTACAAATTTACTTTACATTTTTTAAAAAGTTTATTGTAATTTATTTCAACACAAAAAATACTAAATTATATTCAGAAAATTGATTGTCTGGTCATCTTTTTAAGGTTTTAATTAAAAATGACTAAAAGAATTTTTTTTAAAAGAATCATAAAATAATATTGAAGTTCTAATTTTTTTAGTTAGAAGAATTAAAATATTTTTTTAAAATATAAATATCATATTAAAAAGTTTAATTTATGAAACTTTAAAAACACAAAAAGATAAAGAATAAGAGTAAAATTTAGTTCATTAATAATTAATCTCATAAACGAGATGAAGTGGTGCAGACTCTTTTGTATTTCCATTTTTGTTTGTAACTACAATCACAATGGCATCCCTTTCAGACAGTACTGCTAATTAAATTATTTTAATATATAATTATATAAAACTAATTATTATAATCACAATTGTATTAAATTTTTTTGTTTTATAAAAAACCATTATAAGATAATTAATTTATAGTAGATAAATTTAATTTTTTATATAGTAAAATAGAAAATTATGTGAAGCTATTAAAATAAACTAAAGTAAAAAATTGTCAGCAAATGATGGGGTAATTTTTGAAATTTTTAAGACGAGAAAACTGTTAACAATAATTATAAGTTTCAAATTTCAAAATACAAAAAAAAAATATTTTTCGCAAAAAAAGTATTTCTTTTAACTATTCTTCAAGACAATGAACAGTTTTTTTTTCCTATAAAAACTGAAATGAAAAATTGTAAATTATACACAGTGCTCGGTAATTTATTATAAGAATTTAAATCTGATTACGTGAATTTATTTTAGTAATTTATAACTTAAAGATATAATTTAAATGGATAGAAGGAAAAAAGTCATCAACACAAAGTTCTAACTATACATTTACTGGTAAAAAAGTAACCTACAGTGAAAAAATGAACAAATAAAAGAGAAGTTTATCTTCATTTTCTTTTAACTTTGCTGATTTTCTGTATTTCAGTGTTAATAAATGGTTAGTCGTATATATAAACTTTATTTAGGGATATATATAAAAAAAAGTTTAATCAAACTTGAGGACTATAAAACATCACAAATTGAAAAGCAAAATTAAAAAAAAAAATACCAAGAATTTAATAAGGCTGTTAAGATACTTAGTACATCTTCTCTTTCTATTTTATTTCTTTTGTTTTATTTCTTTCTATTTTATATATATGATTTCATGCATTCTTAGGAAGCTAACCATTTTTTTAATAAACTTTTAGTTTTCCCTCTCTTGATTTGTTTTTTTATGTTTGCGTTCTACATGTTTTTAGCGTAGGTTAGTATGGATTTACTTGTTGCCATAAATGACTACCATATTCACTATAGTATGAGAAAAAGGTGGTGCATGCTTTGCTCTCGTGGCCAATCTTGTTATCCTTTCTTGCTTTTTCTTTCTTTTTTTAATGGAATTGTGCATGACCGGAACACAATTTACCATCAATCATTATTTGAAACGTTTTAATTTCTATTACTTGCATCCGCATCCCAAAGAGAAGTTGGGTGCAATCATTATTTTCCCTCACAATTCCATGAAACAAACTATATTTTTGGAGTCAAAATACGAAACCAAGCTTATTAAAGAATAAGTTAAAATTCAACGACGAAAGTATTAATGTATTAATGTTTTCTAGCACCACTATTCAACATTTGAAGCTGAAAAAGGATGCAATGTCATGATTATTTTTTTTCTTATTACTTGGACCATATCATCTCACATTGCTGAAAGCATCATATACGTAGATATTGCTCATAATCTTGTAAGGATTTAAAAGAAAGATTTTTGAAAGATAATGATTTTAAAATTTCATATTTACTTTAAAAAATTAATTCATAATAGAATTTACATTGATATGACCCAAATTTACATTGATCTCAAAACTTTTAGAAAGAGTTTGAATCATTAACGCCTATATCGAATTATATATGTAATATTCCTTATACTTGTGTTTTATCCAAAAAACTCTCTAAAAACTACAGAGAATCTACATACATTATGTGTTTTTTAAAAGGATTGGGTAAAATTTATCTCACGAAATATAATTTAATGTTATTTCCTACAGATTAAATTAAAAGTACTAATAAATGTTACTTAAACTAAAATAGAGAATAATAATAATAATTTAAGAATAATGTAGGAAAAAATCAAAAGCATCGATTAATTTATTTTTGTAAAAGACTCAAACTGCATTATGTTGGAACCGGCAAGAAACTCCTTATTCTGTTTTTTTAAGCTAGACAGTTCATAGCGTTGTGGCTATGGAATTGAGTAGTTCGGTGAATTTCATTACCTACTAATAAAAAAGGCTTATACTATTTACGTGGATTTTGTTAACCTCTTTCTTTCTGTTTTTTTTTTTTTTTTTTTTTTTTTTTTTTTTTTTTTTTTTTTTTTTTTTAATTTATTTTTTTTTTATTATTTTTTT
>Ga0099824_1011102_pt1 | contig 10334 bp, 2 predicted proteins | sample SiratrowhiteBW_FD_76837 | JGI IMG/M metagenome (GOLD analysis project Ga0099824, IMG submission 76837) | Root nodule microbial communities of legume samples collected from California, USA - Siratro white BW | ecosystem: Host-associated > Plants > Roots > Nodule | place: USA: California... | reverse complement strand
TATATATATATATATATATATATATATATATATATATATATATATATATATATATACTGAATTATATCTTTATTCTTTTAATGACTATACTAAAAGCGCTTCACACATTCAAAAGTCAAATTAATAATTTACTAAAAATATATTAAAAATAATTTAGTGAGACTAAAAGAATTCCTATACAAAATAATGAAAAAATGTGATGAGTTTATTTATTGAAATGCAAAGTAATCAACTATATTACACTTAACATTAAAAAAAGAAAAAACTTGTTCCAATAATCAACTGAAAAATTCCAAAATTATGTTCTTTTTGTTACAAGTTCTAGTTGTGTTCTTCTTATAGTAAATAAGTAAAATATTTTTAATAATAACAAATACAAATACATGAAATAATACTAAAAAATAATTTATTTAGGAAAAGTTAATTTTCAATTTTTGATCAAATAAATTTTATTTCTAGTCCCTAAAAAAATACGTATGTTCCTTCTCGATCTACTCAAATGAAGGAGTATCTAATAGGACAATTGTTTTGTATATGACACAGCTACTCCCTACACACTATAGACCAGAACCTTCAAACAAATCCTCTCCACCCGTTTGCCCACACAATTTCTTACATTTTGGATGTTTTCTATAATAGAAAATAATTTTATAGAAATTCAAAATTTTAAATTAAAAATCACTTTTAATTTTAAGAATAAATAATTTTAAATAAAAAAATCATGTCATTTTACATAATATTATTTAACTTTAACCAATAAAGCTATATTTACATAACCAATAAATAATTTCATTAAATGTTTACAATTTTTTCACTTGTAATAACTCATTTAAGTCAAACCAAATTTCTCTCTCTTTCTCTCTATATATAACTGACAGTGTTACTGTTACTACTTTGAAGTGTGTACTAAAAGCTTAAAAGAAGACTGAAAAACTTATATATAACTGACAGTGTTACTGTTACTACTTTGAAGTGTGTACTAAAAGCTTAAAAGAAGGCTGAAAAACTTAAAAGCAAGGCACAAATTTTGAGATTTTGGAATTTTTGACAGGACTTGATGTGTGAGGAAAAGAATACAGTTTCCATTCTCGTGAACGGTGGATCCCAATCGTAATCACTAATCACACATGTTAATTCAACAAACACATCAATCAAAACTAATCTCAAATAATCCTAAGAAAATAATATATAATCTCAAATTTGATTCTGTGTTTCGATTTGTAAGCAAAAAATTTAGAACTTTCGTTACAAGCTAATTAAATTCGACCAAAGTTACAATTTAGTAATTACATTGGCTGTGTGTTTCGTTAACTTGTCTATACTTTGAGTACACGAAACATTATTACCAATTTTTAGTCGTATTATCCACATTATCCACGCAAGTGAGTTTCAGTACTCAGAAAACCAATAAAACCTAAATATTGTAAAATTTTATTTGTATGAAATTTTATCAATTCAAGACATAACATTATTCATGAGGTTTATACTCAACCAGATTTCATAGGGTGAGGATAGGTCTTGGTTTCTTCCTAAAAATCCTTTACCTAAATCCATATAAACTACATATGTTCAAATTATTTTTAGTTTAATTATGTATGCAAAGTTTGCATTATTTTTATCTATTATTCCATATGGGTATGTTAAGCCAAACTTATATATGAATACTTTTTAGAAAATAAATAAATAAAATTAGTTATTTATACATTAAAATTATTTTATAGAAGTTGTTTCATATAACTTTTTATTTTTTTATTTTATATAAATTAATTTTTGACTTATACAAAAAGTTATTTGTTTTTCCTTTTTTTTTCTATATACCTACTTATAGAAAAAACTTGTAAATCACACTCATAATACTCTTTTTATTAACTTACCAGGGGCAGTGATTATTCCTTCTACATGAATATAATTAGAATATACAAATACAACAACATATATATCCACAATACATTATTATATGCGTAAATGATTTATTTTTTATAAGTATTTTATAAATCACATTCAAAATCAATTTTAATTAATTAATAAGGTGAAAATATTAAAAAAAAAACAATATGGATGAGAATTTGACTTTAATTTCTACATAATTCATTTAAAAAAGCTTTAGATATGAATAAATTTTGTAATAAGAGTTATCATGATGGGTACAACTAGATTAATGGATTGAATCAACAAAACTTGACTGAGAAGCTGAAGTATGTATACAAGATTAAATGATTGAATCACATAATGATGTTTGTTATATCAAAGAAGTAAACACCTTAATTACTCTAGTTAAAAATATAACAAAATTTACGGTTTGTATAAAAATTTAACTCTTTATTATATCATTCAATTTTATATATTCTATTTTCTTATTATTTTATTCTCTCAATCAAATTTATAAAGAAAATCTTTTTTTTTCCTTTCTTAAAAGTTAGCCTTCATCCATTCAACTAAACTATATTGTCTCTTTCAGAATAATCTGATAACACCTTATAGTAATTGAAGAACTAAAAATCATTTTCAGTTTAATAATTCAATCACAGTAATTAGAAGTTGATTTCTTACATAAGTTAAAAGCTGCTTCAGGAAGAGAAACTTCAAACAAAAGAAACAACTTCATATAATTTTAATTAATGAATTTGAAATAGAGTTTGTTTTATTATAAAGATTTTAGTAGCATAATATTTTGTTGTATGTTGAGTATGAAATTCTTGAGTTGTATATAAGTATAAAGCTCTTCATTTGAACTTGAAGAACATTAGTTGTAAATATGTCTAATGTTCTCCAGTTGTATGTAGAAACTAAATAATATATGTTGCATGTGCATATAATGATCTCCATTTGAATATAAAAACTGCAAAATATATGTTGTATGTGTGTCTAATGTTCTTCAATTACATGTAGAATTTGAAGAACATCAGTTGTGTGTGTTTAATGTTGTTCATCTGAAATTTCCATTTGAATGTGAAACTAGAGTCCCTCCTTGTCTATTTAAATTATAGCCTTCAATTTACATCAAATCTTGCAAGTAAGGTACATTCATTTATGATTTTGGGATGAAAAGTCTTATGAAGTGAGATGAGTTTATGGTTCAAAAAATATAAAGAGGTATTATTTGAGTCACTAAGCGAGAGTATCATATGATATTCTTGCTTACCGAAAGTATGTAGAGGTATCATTTGAGTCACTCAATTGGATGTTTCATCTAATATCCTCGCTCAACAAAAAATGTCTTCACTCAAGTAGAAACATCATCTGACATCCCTATTTATGTGATTTTTCCTAACTTTTCTAAATATTCAGACTATGTATATGTATATTATGTTAGAAATTGTTGAATCGGATGCTTGAGTGACTTATTGCTTTAATTTATAAAGTAAATTGTAATATATATACATACCTATAGGATGTATACATACATGCATATATGCATATGATGGAAATGTGAATGACATGTGATTTGAAGTCAATGATTTGAGATGATTTGTAAAGTGTGATCCAAGTATTAATCTAAGTCACATAAACCAAGTTCTAGATATTGAAGGAAAATTTATTTCATATCTAACATACCAAAATTTCTAAATTTTAAATATCTTATACTTACCCTAAAGCAAGCCATGAAACTCAATTATGTTCAAATTCTAAAGGTGCTAGTAAATGTATGTATTCAAATTTTAATTTAAATATGTTACTAATATTCTTAGAAAGTATCTTACCTTTTTAAGTGCATAATAAATATATAAGAGAAAAGTCATATCCAATATTTCTAACTGTTAGAATTTGTTCTCCTCTCCTGTTAATATGAACCTATATAAGATTTCAAGTTAACTATAAAAAACCAAAAGAGTTACAGTGACTTTATAGGCAAGAATATCAATCTCTAACCTTAAAAGCTCAAAGTCTCAGTTCAAAACTGTGCCAAATTGATCCAAAACACATCAAAATATCATATAAGTCATACTGCACTCAATCTCAATCTTATGTGCTATTTCCTCAAACTACATAACATAATAAATATATTATATTACATACATTACACAGTAAGGAGATGAAGAAAAGACAGTTTGAAATGACATGCTTGATTTTTGTTTTTGAATGGGATCATCTTTCCCCTTCTTAGGATCCCCATCTCGGTCAATTAGCCTTACCGACAAGAAATTTGTAGAGGGCTTGTAAGCTTCTTGCAGAATGCCCAATTGATTTCAATAATTCAATGAAACAACCAAGTAATGGACATGAAACAAGACAAACTCTATGCCCCAGTTTTCTTTTTAATCTGCACCAATTAGGCTGGAAACCACTTGTATCCCATGTCAATTTGTCATTTTATTTTATTCCCCCTTTTCCCCTTCTGTTTGTTTTTCTACCACTTTTTCTTTTTCTTCTTAAGGTAATTTTATCTTACCTTCAAATACTTTCTAATCTCATATCTTTTATCTTTTAGTAGTTTTGATTCAAAGCAAGGAACCAAGAGATCCATCCATCACACAAGCCCTTTAAATGCAGAATTCTTTGCACTTTATATTCAAAGGCTAATTCAACATGAGAATACAATTAAGGGTAAATTTTCAATTAATCTTCAGTGATCTTATGTATAAAACTGAGATATCTTTCACCTCTAAACAATAAAACCCCATCCCAATAAAAATAACTTTTTAATCACATGTCACATAAGCCAAAACTGCCCTTTTCAGAGCTGAATAAAAACAAAAGCTAGAACTTGTGATTTTGAAAGTAAATCTACACCACTAATATTTTACTGCAGTGGTTGGAGTAAACAACCTTTTTTATTGCAGTAAATTTAACTACAATGACATCATGTGAACCTAGCTTGTTTGGTTGGGCACTTCCTTGGAAGTTTCTCCTGCTCTTCCTGGTCCTCAATTTAGATTTTCAAGATTCTACTTTAGTGGCTTCTAATTCACTGCAGCCTTGGTAAAAACAATGATAATTAATAAGCAGTAATGGTGACAAAGGTAAGTGAGAAAATAAACAAAAAAAAAAAATCTAAGTTACTACTTACCCTAGATAGTCCTAGTCTTTAACAACCACTAAGCACGGAACCCTTGATTTTCAGAAGCATACAAAAACATCCAACTGTAACATTATCACCCTCTCTTCCACTCAATCAGATATGCACATGATCAGGCCTCACAATTTGCCTTTAAATTGGTCCACCCCTCTTGTCTTCCCCATTGTGATTCCCTCAAACCAAAGCACCCTGCCAAAGTGGTTTTCATTTGCAACCTTGCAATGGCTTCCAACAAGCTTATGGCCACCATCTTGGTGCTTTCTCTCCTTGCCTACTCTTCATCAACCAATGCATGTGGCACATGCCATCCCAAGGCTTCTCCCCCTCCATCAGGGAAGTGCCCTAAGGACACCTTGAAGCTAGGTGCTTGTGCTGACATTCTAGGACTTGTTAATGTTGTTGTTGGCTCTCCTGTCTCCAGCAAGTGTTGTGCATTGCTTGAGGGTTTGGCTGATCTAGAGGCTGCACTTTGCCTCTGCACTGCCATCAAGGCTAATGTGCTTGGAATCAACTTGAATGTGCCTATCACACTCAGTGTGCTCCTCAGTGCTTGCCAGAAAACCATCCCTTCTGGCTTCCAATGTGCATAGAAATCATCATGCTAGGTTCATCTCATCACTTGTGTCCTCAAACTGTTGTCTTGTTATAGTTCTTCCTTTTGTGCAATGTGTGACATGTTTCATTTTAATAATTTGGCAAACACATGTTTGTCTTAGCAAGTAACCTTTGCTCTTTTCTAGTAAATTTGGTTTTCATTGTAAGTTTTAGTTTTGAGGTATGTTGGAGGTAGAGGGGTTTGATTTGGTAAACCAAATCTTAAAGACCAATATGCAGAATTTATTGTACTTTACAATCAAGTGTGTATTATCAATTTATATAAGTTCAGCACTGTCTCTTATTTTCCTCTAAATTGCTGTTATTGTTCTTCATATTTCTTCTTGCTAGAGAAATCAAATCACCTTTGCTAATTCTTTATCTTATTAGAGCAATGGTTAAACAAAATCTCAAAAGAAAACAAAGTTTCATGTAAAAAGTATAATGTTTTGTTATAAATATATTCCTAACATGATTCCTAATTAAAAAAAAAAAAATTCTTTATTATTTTTTTAGCCATAGCGAATGATTAGCCAAACAGTTCTGCACTTTTTTCTCCTGGCTGAAAACAGCTTACATGCAGCAGGTTTCTTTCCAGAAGTTGACAATTTTTGTTTTGGTTTTTTTCTCCAGAAGCATCTTATTAAGTTTAACTATGTAACCAATATATTAAGAAAAAAAAATAAAAAAGAAGAAAGCAGGCTTCTTTCCAATATGCTGAAAAACTTTATTAGTACAGTTCTGTAACATTTTTTTTCATCATAATTTTCACAACAAATAGAGGAAAAAAAATAAAGAAAGAAATATATGCTCAGATAAAGATACGTGGGGAGGAACTAGAATGTATTATGAGCAAGTATTCTTAAATAAAATTATTCTATTATATATTTGATGCATTACTTCAATAAAGTATTAATATCAATCTTAGTTGTAAAGGCGGTAGTATGTTATGGTAAAGAACTCGGATTTTGGTAAAATTATTTTGGTTATGAAAGATTATATTGGGAAAGCGAATATTATTTTATTTGTTTAAAAAGGTTTACTTCCACCATAAATAATCCATAGATTAAAAAAAATCGTGTATAAGCTTAGTTTGACTTGTAGAAACCCAATCTTCACACTGTTGTAAATAAATGAATTGGACCAACAAAATAAATGTGTCAGCATAGCATAATAGTTGGTACAGTCCTATGGATGGGTGATTTGGCACGTGAATCTAGAAAATATAAAAGCTAAATAAATAAATGAATTATAAACAAAATATAAAAATAGTAAATAACAATTTACAAATGTCAAATAGCTAGTCTGTCTACTTAAATAATCACCTAATATTAAATATAATTATTGGAATTAATTATTCCCTCAACTTCATTTTATATGTGACTTAAAAATAAGAAAAATTGGCTTAGTTTAAATATTTATGCAAAGTAATATTAAAAAAAATTGTAATTATTGAAAGTAAGTGAAATTGAGGAAATAGTAAACATATAATTGATTTATAAATATAAGAAGTTGAAGGTTAGTTCAGAAACTTAAAACCAAATGTATTTAATAAGACTTTAAACGAGTTAATTATTCTTAGTACAAGTTTGGACACATGTTACTAGTTAAATAGGTTAGTCTGTACATAAAAACTCATACTAAATTTCAGCATTACATGTTAAAAAAGATGAATAAATATTTTATAACCTGATTAAGGGATTCCGTAAATATTTTTGAGAGAAAAATAAAAATAAAAATGTAATGATTTTTTATAAAATAAAATGAATTTATTCATGTGTTAAAGACAAGAAAAGTTATGAAAATCTTGTAAGAAATGCCCAGTACAATTAATAATTTAGTCTAACTAGTGTAACAAGAGTTCGTTCATCTGGCAGAATTCAAGAATAATAAAACTCAAAATCTCATATTGATTTATCGATATCCCAACTGATAGTCATCACTAATGTGAGTATTATGATTGGTCTAAATCAGTATGCAGAGTCCATTAAAAAAAAAAAAAATCTTATAGTTATTAACCAGTTCGGTTATTACAAAATTATTTTACTATTTGTTGGAATAGTTTAAATACCCACTATATAAATTTAAAATAGAAAATTTAAATTAAATAATTTACTTATTAGTTGAGATTAAATTTTAAATTAAGAAAAAATTAGAAAATTAAGTAATATATAGAAAAGAACATTTACAAATTCCATATTTCAATATTTTAAGTTAAAAGTGTTTTAGATTCTTTATGAGTCTAGTTCATCTCTCATTATGTTTAAAATTTTTTAATATCTCAATTAAGATCTCAGATCTCATTATCTTTAAGATTTTTGGATATCTTTCCTCCGATTTTCCGTGATTTTCTATCATTTTCTTAAAATTTCTGTGAAATCTTTTCTTTATTTTTGTTATACTTGAAATAAATGAACTGTATATATGTTTTACGTAGTATTTAATTAATCATGGTGTAAAATAATTTACGAAGAATGATAATAAAATTTATAAATAATTATAAGCTAGTGATTTAGTGTAAGATCATAGTTTAGTGGTTAGAGTTAACTTATAAATAATTGATGTTAAATTATAGGTGGAGGTGAATTAGTTAGTTTTTGGAAAATAAAACCATATTTATTAATATAAAATATGTAGTTAATTATTTGAAATATAACTGTGATATTTCAAATTTCACCGATTACACTCATCACATGTATGAAAAATCTAAGATGGTGAAGAGTTGATAGAAATTACTAGTAATTACGTGGGATTGAGAGATGTCTTACTATCGTGGGAATTTTCTGAAGTTACCCTAAAAGAATTTTGTTTTTTTTATTCAATTCTATTTATATATTTATGTTAATTATGTGGCTAATATTATTTTAATAAATGAATTTTGAACTAGAATCAAGTTTAATAGAGTGATTATGCTTTTTAATTAGTGTAAAAGAATTTTATCCAACTTTTGAAAAATAAGAAAAATAAGAAAATTAAAAATATAATTAAAAGAAAATAAAAAAATTCAAAATTACATTTAAAATGAAATAAATAAAAATGATTAAGTATTAAGTTTTATTTTATAATTTAAAATGATTTAGGTTTGTTAGCAGAAAACTTTTTCATAAATACTTATAAAAGTTAAAAATTAAAATCAGGCTATTAATAAATTAAAATTAACTTATAAATCAAAAATAAAATTTGAGAAAAATTAATAAAATATAGCTTTTACAAAAACTTATGTATAAACTTTATGTATTATAAAAAAATTATTTTTATATAAAGTATGTTTATAATTTTTCAAAATATCTTTAATTATTTAAAGTTTAACCATTTTCAAATTGATTTATCACTTTAATTTAATATGGCATTTTTATGCATATCACGTCAATCCAATCCATAGTTAACTTTGTTTTTTTTCTATGGAAAAAAAAAATCAATCAAATCATTACATACTTTACGACTCAGTACGCATTATTTAATATTTATTGAAGAGCATGGGGTTTTGAAAAATATTATATTATTTTCATGTTATTTTTTTTCAAAAGAAAAACAATTTAGTATAAAGAGACAGGGAAAACAGTTATGTTGAGTTATTTCTTTATTCAAGTTGATAATAGAAAAGATCTTTTTATATCAAACAACTCCTTAATTTTGCTTAGTAATTGAGAAGAATGAACTAAGAAGAAAAGAGGGTAACTTGATTGAAAAGTTTAAAAGTAAATAAATTTTTCAAGAGCCAGTCTGCATTTTACTTTCTCTTATTTATCCCTCTTATTTCCAATCTACTGCTAAATTTACCCTTAACACAATAATAAAATGAGAAATTGCATTGTCACTCAAGAAAACACTTTTTGTATGAGTAAAAATAAAAAATGAAGAAAATGAAATAATTATTCTTTTGAAAAAGAAATCTCATTACTAGTGGATCTCAATAAAGTAGACAATAACATCTTCTTGTCACCTTCTCTAAAAGTAATTTAAAAAGGAAAATATGAAATAAAAAATAAAATTAACTCCTCAACATGAAAAAATTTATTAAACAAACTCAAAATAAAAATTTGAAAACATAAAGAAACTTCTATAAATTAACTATAGTATTAATTTATGAAGTCAATTTAAAAAAAATTAAAAAAAAAAACTTGTTTCTATCCAAAGATCATAAATAAGCAATGGTTTACATAATGAGAAACCGATATTTGTAAGCTAAATAATAGTGATTGGACTCCCAAAAGACTTTGTTAAAAAGAAAAACTCCAATATTTGTTCTAATGTCACTTTATTTTCACTATCAAGCACGAGACTTTAAAACGTAATAACATAAAATCGAGTTTAAGACCTAAATTATTTTGAAAACATTTGAATCCGTTGAAGTTATTTTTCACAAATGTTAGCTTTTTATCTAACTTTTCTAACATATAAAAATAAATGTGAAAATTGAGGTCTACAATTTAAGTCGTCATTTCTAAAAGTTGATGGAAAAAATGTAGTAATGTTTGTTAAAATAAGTGTTTGGCCTAAGTTCAAGAGGGGGGGTGAATTGAACCCTTTTAAAATCTTTTTGCAAATTTGCTTTTCAATGTGAGAATACAAAATCTTTAAAGAACCATAGAATGCAATATGCAAAGGTTCAAACAATTTACAAATATGAAAGCCTATCAAACAGAATCAGTGCACTGCAGACAAATATGAAATCTGGAAAACCAGTGTACTGAAAAACAGATTAAAATTCAAGAACAGACAG
>Ga0099824_1011101_pt1 | contig 10334 bp, 4 predicted proteins | sample SiratrowhiteBW_FD_76837 | JGI IMG/M metagenome (GOLD analysis project Ga0099824, IMG submission 76837) | Root nodule microbial communities of legume samples collected from California, USA - Siratro white BW | ecosystem: Host-associated > Plants > Roots > Nodule | place: USA: California... | reverse complement strand
TATTTATTAAAATATAAGTTATATAAAAATAAATTAAAAATAAATATATATATATATATATATATATATATATATATATATATATATATATATATATAGAAAATATAATATAATATGTAAAATATATCATTCTCACAAAAGGTGGTACAGTAGTATGACAGCTGAAAGATATTCAGATAATGGTAATTTGAGATTGTCACTATTAAAATAGCTTTTCTGTGTGTGCATTAAATAAAGGGAATAGTAGGTCACTAATGTCCCTTAGCATTAAAGGAGTTATTTAATATAAAAAGTTTGAAAGAATGTGGGGTTATGCTGTTTTTAGGGACATGATGTTAAATGAAGAGCAAGAACCGAATCTAAAACTTTTGCATCCAGCAGTTCTATTCTATTAAGTCAATATCATTCACTTGAATAAAGTTACTTTTTTTTATATATATAATAGATGTTCCATCCCCAAACACTACGGCAAAGTATATTGCTTGAGCATGGAATCGTTCTTTTGAAACATATTATTCTCAATATCTTCGTGTTTTGGTTTGTGGATGAATCTTCATCGTTTTAAAGTCCATCAATCTGTATAATTGTCTTCCTAAAAGCTCTATTATTGGATTTTATTCTTTCTTTCATTGTTAATTTAGATTATTCAGACGTATCATACATACAGTTCGATAATATTATTTTTGTATTATTTTGGTTTTATATTTGTAAAATTGTTCTACAAAAAGATTTGAAGATTTTCTTTTATTAGTGTTAATTTTTGAAAGAGATATCTTATCGAATTGGATCCAATCTAAAATTTTAATTTGCTAGATCCGTAGTTATAAAAAAAAACCCACTTTTTTACTATTAGAATATTCATTCAAATATAAAATCCGATCTTGAAACACAGAATACCACATTTTGAAAACAATTCGTGAGATGAGAAAATAAAAGATAAAAAGTGCTTGATGATTTTATTGAGAATATGTTCCATTAGTTGATTCCTGTTTTCTCATTATTTCATGTTTTTAAAATTAAAAAAAGAGAAAGTTATGTTTAAAAGCATATTTCTAATTTCTTAAGCATTTTTTAAAATTTGTGAAAACAGTTTTAAAGCATGAACTTAGGACCATCTATTCATTCTGAAAGTTAATTTTATTATTAATAGCTAGATTTTAGTAGCAATATTAATGAAAATGAAATATTATAAAGAGACATATCAGAGCTTGAGATTCTTTTATGAATGAAACTAATGGTACAGGAATATGTCTTTCAACACAAGATATTACAACATGGAAAAAATGATTGTCTAATTATTTTTACCTAAATATAATATTCTAAATGTTTCTATTATGTTAATGTAAGGAAAAAATGCCATTCCCCTGCCGTTTAATCCGCATAATATTCTTTAACATATGCTTTACATAGTTGTATTTAATAAGGTTTATTACTGCTAATAATTAGTAACTTTTCATGTTAGTTTTTTTAAATTTATGTAGAATTTCCTCATAAAAAATTACTTAAAAATTTAAAATAAATATATAATAAAATATATTTCTACCATAAACTTAATTAATTTTTTTAATTTTCTGGACCATCAACCAAGAATATTGTTATTGTCAACTTTTCCTTATAGACTAAAATGAGTTTATATCATGAATCTAGAGATACATTTACCAAAGCTAAGATTCATATATTAAGGTAATTAATATGAATTATTATATTTAAGGAGATTGATAATCATGGATCTTTATAAACAGTATGTACATTAGCTTAAAATGTGAAAGTATATTATCATTACTATAAATAAAGGATATCCACCACAAATAAAATTACTGCTACTTTTACATTTGATTAAACAGTTATTGACTTAATCATCAGAATTTTTTTTGCAGTATTCCAGACGAGTATATCAAAATCACCCGAGAATGAAAAGTTAGATCAACAAGTGTAAAAAAAATCTTAATTTACTATCTTTTAAATCCACCCTACTCATTATTAACAACTATATTATTATTATTTTTAAATAATAAAAAAGCATAAATTTTAAGGAAAAATAAAGTATAATGAAAATGTTTTTATAACAATGAATGAGAAGTTGATTTTATGTATTTAAAATATTAATTTGATTTGACGTTTTAAAATATAAATTTACCACATAAAATTTAGGGATCCCACTCCTAAACTGAATCTATAAATTCGCAAACTTACTTTCTAAGAGTAAAATAACATTCTCAGTTGTTAACGAACAAATCAAAAGTTGAGAGTAGTATTAAAAGCATTCTCTCTAACGAAAAAAGAATAATCTCTTGTGGAGGAAAGCGACATGGTACATGTGCTCAAATATTATTGTTTTCTTCTAATAAATCTCAGATTTATTTGTAGAAATATATAACATTGATAACATTAATTAAAATTTTGGGATTTAATAACGTCAAGGGAGAGGATTCCTCACGATGGAAATTTATTAAAAAATATAAACTTAGGTGTGTCATATTTTTAAACTAGGAGCGAAAGTCATTATACGATAAATAAGACCATTAAAATTTGTAATTTTAAATAAATTTTTATAATAAGAAGGCAATGTTTGGAAAGCTAGTTTGGAATTATACAAAGGTTTAAGAGTTGGTTAGAAACGGAAAAATTAATTAGTAGTTAAAATGTTAAACTAATTAAGTGTTTATGATTACTAGTTAAAGTGACTTATAAATATAAAAGACATAAGTATATATTATCAATAAATATAATGATAGATAAAATAGATAATATTAATGATGTCAGGAAAAAAATATTAATATGTTCAAGTTTTAATCAATAAAGATGTCAAGAAAAAAATTAGTTAGTTATAATCAATTAATAGTTATAATCAATTAATCATTTTGAAAAATGACACTCAAATTGGATATGATATGAGGCATTGATTTTTCGAGATTGAAGAGTATAAAGATAAAATTTTAGTTTCAATAAAACAAGAATATTTAACTAAAAGTTATTAAAAATTAAAAATTGATCGATTCAAACTAAATTGACAAGGAGATAATAAAAGGAATTGGTAATATGAGGAAACCAATTCATGGCCACATTGCACTTACGTGAAGGATTGTAGAAAAGATAATTACACGTTGAAATTCCACAAAGAATATGGAAAAGAGAAACACACGTGTCTTCAAATGTTGGACGTTAATACTTACAAAGGATGTCTATAAATAGAAAAAAGGGAAGAGTCCGTGAGCTCTGAACAAATAGGATTTGGTCATCTGACATTATATATAATAAAATATATTTATTTGACATTAAAATAAATTATTATTATTTTATTATATAATATTTTATTATAAAAAAATTAGTATCAAATGAAGATAGTTTATGAAATTACAATTTGAAAAAAAAAAAATAAAGACTTATGGATTGATAGAGACTTTCATGCTAGTTATTTGGAGGAGCTCCAAGATAAATGTCCAACTTGATCCAAGTCTCAAAGATGAGACTCAAGAAAAAGTTATCTATTTTCTAGTAACTATAGAAATATTCTAGAAAAATATCTCTCAAATTCAATTATATAAAAAGTTTTTACAAAGAAAACCAAGGGTTATTTATAGTCAAAAGTGTTGTAAATGTATTTCTAAATGCAACCTAAATTCTTTATAAATAAAATTATAGCTCAATTACATTTAAATTAAATGGAATGAATATTTAAATTTCAAAATTCAGTCAAGAATTGAAATGCTTCGTTGAAAATTGCAAGGCGTGAGCCATGCTTGGTTCACGTCTTTTATGCTTCCTTTAGCACATGCTTCTCATTTCTCATGTCTTTTGATAATGATTTTGATACCTTCTTGACCTTTATTTGCTCACATTTGACTAAGCTTGGTCAATATTTTGGAGGCTTGATTGGTCTTGATAAGTTTCAAATTCATCCTTGCTTCTTTTCCTCCTAATTTTCACACCCCTAAAGTTACTATTTACATCCATTTTTACATGAAAGAATATAAAAATAATTTTTTAATTTCTAAATATTTTTGAAAAATAAACTATAATTTTCAATCATTTATTTATTGAAAACTAGTTAGGATCCTCTTTGTTCATGTACTTGTCAAGAAATTAGGTGGATCAAGTCAAAATTAATCTGTGATGCTTGGTAAGATATATGAGTTGTGTCCTAACTATAAGCTATAACTTTTAGCATAGTGGTAAGTTTTTGATAAAAAAAAATTATACGAAAGTCAGGTTTACAAGTTTGATTACCATAAGACAGTAGTTAAGGAGGAGATTGTTGCAGGTTGTACCAATTGTCTCATGGTAGACATCATGTAGGCCAATTAAAAAGTTTTTTGATTCTTAGTAGGACAATTACCAAGAGATAAATTAAGAGTACTAACAAAGAGCATGGTTAGAAAAGAACAAGAGATGTCACTTATAAATGATAGCATTCATTGTGCAGATTGAGTGTAACAATAGAAATTGTTAGCATATTCTAAAAAGTACTTACACAAAAGGAGAACAAAAAGATACATGTAACAAAAAGATACATGTCACAAAAATTGGTTTTAGAATGTCTATAATATAAGCAAAGTCATGCATGTCAAATAATGGGATGAAATATACAATATTTAAGTGAGAAGTCATGCAATAGTCTTGTGAAGCTTCTTTAGAGCTTTTGTAAAAGATGTTTTTCTAAACAACTTTAGAGTGAGAACTTTATTTGTAAATCTTTCATTATTGTCTTGAAAGTTAGGCTTTATAATAAGGATTGTTTAAATTCATGTCTTCTCACTGAAATTTTCCTTATAAATACCAAACAATTTTTGTTGTATAGCCAAATGTGGTTGTATGCTTCTTTCTTACAAAAAAAGTGGAGGTTTCTTCCTACAAAATAACATCCTTAATTTGTACTATTTCTTTCTACTTTATCTCTAACATAGTTTATGTCACAATACCATTTTAACCTACCATTTTCTTTGAACTTATTATAACAAAACCTAAGTTTAGACATTCCAATGAGATAACAAAAAATTACATCAACAATAGTGAAGTGAACCTCTCTAGTGCTTAATTGGAAACATGTACATGAAAATTAATAAATATGATATCTGGTCTAAATGTAGTGAGATATAGAAGAGAACCCACCAATTGATTATAAATGACATTGTCCACTCTTCTAAAGTTATCATCTAGTCCTAAAGATACGGTTGGATGCTTAGGTGTATTCGTTTATTTTGCATAATCCATCTTAAACTTCTTTAAAGAGTTTCTTCACGTACTCCATTTTTTATGTATGACAATTTAGTCTTTAATTTACTTCATTTGAAGTCCTAAGAAGAACATTAATTATTACGTCGTGCTCATTTTGAATTATCTCTACATGATTTTAATAAACTCCTTACAGATATGGTTGGTTAGTAGCACAAAAATAATAACATTAACATATTTTAAAACTATTTAAACTATTCAGAAGCAAGACAAAATAATAACATTAACATATTTTTAAACTATTTAAACTATTCAGAAGCAAGACTTAAAAGTTATGTTAAACATAATAGTATAAACATTTTCTTTTATAAAACCATCTTATTTTTATTTTTTACTTATAATCTTGAAGAAGCTTATTTAAGCTCTTCTTTATTTGACAATTACATTTTCAATATTTTATCAAGGTAATTCTAAAGAATAAATTTATATAAAAAAAAATAAACATTAAGGTTTTTTTACAGGATAGTTACTTCACAAAGTAAATAATATAATTGTTTTCATACCCCTAAAACAAATAATAAAAGATACTTCAATTTATTATACAAGCTTTTCACAAATTAATGTATTTTAATATATTTGTATGCCTTTTTTAGTGTCTTCGTTTTATTTGTTTGTATACTTGTTATTAAACATTTTTCTGATGTCTTCATCTTCTTTTTATACATGTTATTAAACTTTCTTTTATTGATAATGTCTTCATAATTTTAATAATATTTGATATTGTAATCTTTAAAATGTGTTATAAATAATTACTTAAATTAGCTTGGTAACATTATAAGATTTTTTATTTTTTAAGGTATCAATTCTTCCCTAATTTTACATTTATAAATGTTGAATGATAATATTAAAGTGTATATAAAAAGTTTGTGTTAGACACGTGTACATTACATTTGGATCCATAAATGTAGGGTAGTAGAAGAAAAAGGAATTGACAAAGATGAAACACTTTGGATTTAGGGTTTTGAGAAGAAATGTGTAAAAGAAGGAGGAGGTAAGAGAGGAGAAAGAAAGATATGTGGTAAGTAACATTTTACAAATTTTTCCCCATGTGTCATAAATAGGGTGCATAATCGGTTATGCATATGGGCATAATTGATGCATAATGGTATATTTATGACATGTAAAATTTTATTATTTAACCTAATTAACATTTAATTATAACAATTTAAAAGTTCATTAAGTTGAAGTTGTAAACTTAAACTGTTTCTTACACCAATTTAAAGATTGTAACATATTTTTATTATTAGAAATTAATTCCTTTTATTCATTATATGTACACTAATTGTATGTCATTAGGTAATGCATAAATCAATACCCTATAATATATCAGTGAACACGGAGACAACACGGTGTAAAAGTATATATTTTATTTCATTACTGATTTAAACTGATCTTAAAATTTTTAGTTACTTAATTTAATAGTAGTAATTTTGTTTTCTTGTAAAATAAAGACTAACAAAATAAACTAAAACTATATAGGAATATAAAATATATTAAAATTTTGATTATTCTTTAAATTCAAGTCTTTTTATGGAATGTTATCAACAAAAGACATTTAAATATTATTTTCACTTTGTATAAATTAATTACTTTATTTAATCAATTTTAAAATCTTAACTATTACCCAATTATGTTAAAGTTATCCTCCTACTTTAATTAGGATTAATTTCAAAATAATTTCATTTATGGTTAATGTTATATTTTAAAATATAAATATATAATTCAATATATTTATACATAAAATATTTTTAAACCTGTTCGAAAATAAATTAAATTTCACAATTCAAAATTAATTTTCCAATACATTAATTTAAATATGTAAATATTTTAAAATCAATTTTCGTATGTATATATTACTTTCTTTTAATAATTATTAATTTTTATATATAAAAATATATTGTGCAATATTTTTTAAATAATTAAGAGATATCAGTGAAATATCTTTGAATAACTTCGAAAGTTAGTGTAAGAATGTCTAAACAAGTTTAACAAAATATAAAGAATATACTCTTAAAATTTTATAAAGGAGTGCGGTGCTATAGTTTGGTCTAATATTTGCTAGTTAGTAATCATTTCGACCTGGAAAGTGGAGAAAAATATTGAGACCATTGGCACAATTAATCTGCTCGATATCATAAAGACCTACCTATACATACATTATTTAAACATGGATCGATGTTGCTGGGAACACGAGAGAAAGTGCGAAATAAGAAAGGTACACTAAAATTTGAAAGTTCCTTCTCCATCTCGTCCACTTCTTTAAGTTGCCTTTCACCTATCACTAAACGAAACCAACCAAACCCATCTCATCTATTCTTTATGACTACTATTATTATTATCATCTCAAAAAGAAGGTCAAGTAGCTACCAACCCGAGCAGACAAAGACAACTTGGTACTTTGGGAAGCTCAATTGTTGGGTGTGGCTGCATGTCTAGTCTGAAGACTGACAAAAGAGTAATAAGCTCCACATGGTCCTCTGGCCAACAAGGAGGAGTGGGTTCCAGTCTCCACCACCCTCCCCTTTTCAAACACAGCAATAGCATCACAATTGTGAATGGTGCTCAACCTGTGTGCCACCACCACGCTGGTCCTCCCTATCATGACCCTCGTTAAGGTATCTTGCACCACCTTCTCTGATTGACCATCCAATGCACTTGTGGCCTCGTCCAACAGCAACACATTAGGGTTTTTCAATATGGCCCTCGCTATTGCTATCCTTTGCTTTTGACCCCCTGAAAGTTGTACCCCTTTTTCCCCACACCATGTATCGTAACCCTCCTTCAGACCCGCTATGAAATCATGAGCGTTCGCTGCTCGTGCTGCCTCTATCATCTCACTCTCATCAACCGTCCCATCTCTTCCATATGTAATGTTCTCTCTTATGGTCCCACCAAACAACGTCGGCTCCTGGCTCACCAGTGCTATGTGCTTCCTCAGTGACTTTAGGTTATACAGTCTTATGTCCATCCCATCTATTGTCACCATCCCTCTAAGTGGATCGTAAAATCTCTCTATTAGCCCTATGATCGTTGATTTCCCGGATCCACTTTGCCCCACCAACGCCGTCGATTTCCCTGCCTCCATTTTCATAGAGAACCCTTGGAAGATAGGCACATCAGGCCTCGTAGGGTACGTAAAATGCACGTCATGAAGCTCTATTTCACCCACCAACTTCTCTGCCTTGTGCCCATTTGGCTCATCAGGCTCTATTTTTGTACTCCTGTCCATGATGCCAAAAGTAGATGCCACAACATCAGCACCTCTCGCAAGATCCGTTGTCATGCTTCCCGCATCCGCAATTATCCTCCCAGTGCTCACCAAAACCATGAAGCTCTCAAAGAACGCTTTTGTTGTTATGTATCCGTACGAGATGAGCTTGCCGCCGTACCAGTAGTTTAGGGCCCAAACGCAAGATGCAAGGCCTTGGGAGAATCCAAGCCCAAGGCCAGCAAACCATGACTGCCGCATGTTCTCTCTGCTCGGGCCCTGTTGGGCTGCTTCAAGCATTTTCAGAATCCGGTCCTGAGAAGAAAAGGCTGTCACAGTTCGGAGATTGGAAACCGCTTCTGATGCTAGTTTGCTGCTTTGTTGCTGAGCCTTCACGGTCTTGTTGGACATGCTCTGGAGAAGAACGCGCCTTGTGTAAAAGCAACCAATGATTATAGGTTGTACCGCTATCATAACAATGGAAAGCCTCCAGGAAATTATCAGACCCATTGTGTAGGCTGTTAACACCGCGGAAAATGTCTGTACCAGCAATGCCATTCTATCTCCCACTAGAGACCTCACCTGAATCATCACCACAACACACGCTAGTCACGGATCCAATCACAATCACACTAACCACCACGCAGATCTTGTACAAACTACCAACAATTAACGCACAAAAAGCTAAAGAAAACGCTGAAAACAAGCACGTGTGCGTCCATTAAAGCCGGTTTAGACGGCATATAGCCACGACCCAATTATCTGGCGTGCCCAAATAAAGTATACATAACTTTCCTCACTTGTGACAGGAGCCACAATGCCACCTTCAAAGCCTCACACTCCTCACTGTGCGTTCATCACAACATTCGATGTAACAAATTAAATATTTTGTATTGTTTTCTAATAACATGGCAATATATAATTCAATAGTAAAACAATCCCACTTGGAAAAAATGAAAACTAATTTATTTTAAAGTAAAATGAGATTTTTAGCAGTGGTAATGTTAATGTTATTTAATACTAAGTGCTCCTCAATTTACGCTTGCTTTTACTGTTAGTCAAGGAAAAATATGCTAAAATAGACTGTCTTTATTGCAAAGTTCTAGTAAAAATAAATATTTATTTCATATTTTTAAGTCAGGTTTGAATAGATTATTAAGATTTTTTAAGAAAAAGATAAAACCAAACGAGAAAGATGCGTGTCTTAAGAATATCAGGATAACGAATTTGTTAGAATATCATGATCACAAATATGGTTTCCGTTGATGACAAGTAGATAAAATGAAATTCATTTCATTAAGTAAATTAGAATATATAGTATTTATTCTTAAGTTATTATATATTCCTATCGAATGATTTAAAGTAAATACTATCATATTAAATTTACTGTTGTGATCAAATCGCTTTCTTTTCTTTCTTCTGTCCCCTCTCCTCTGACCCACATCCATTCCCCTCCTCATGCAAAGGGAAAATGCTATAGTTTTAAACCACTTTAATATTCTCATATTTTCTCTTACGCCTATTTATGTTTGGTTATACTTTTTCTTATCACAATTTAGATTTTTTTTCCCTTTCTATCTCTCTTATCTGCACTAAACTAACACAACCGCAGATTCTTAAGAAAATATGTCAGTGTCCTATTATAAATTTAATGTATTCAATGAATGATCGTTTTGTTGAACTAATTCAACTGTAACAGAGTGAACAAAAATTGTACTTGGAGTATGTATTTATGTCTTTAGAGGTACCCTCGTCTTCGAAAGATAAAAAAAAAAAAAAAAAAAAAAAAAAAAAAAAGAAAAAAAAATTGACTTTAAAAAATTAATAAAAAATAAAAAAAAAAACAAAACCTAAAAAAAAAAAAAAAAAAAAAAAAAAAAAAAAAAAGAATAAG
>Ga0099824_1011096_pt1 | contig 10338 bp, 10 predicted proteins | sample SiratrowhiteBW_FD_76837 | JGI IMG/M metagenome (GOLD analysis project Ga0099824, IMG submission 76837) | Root nodule microbial communities of legume samples collected from California, USA - Siratro white BW | ecosystem: Host-associated > Plants > Roots > Nodule | place: USA: California... | reverse complement strand
GTGTGCAGTTTTCTTTATTGTGCTTTGTTTTTCTCCACGGAAATTTGGGCTCGCTTCCGCTCACATCCAGAAAGTGTGTTTCTAATATACGAGAGGTGTATTCAACTCTGAAACTTCTAACAAAATTATGTACAAATTTCTTACTTTTTTTTTTTTTTATGTGAATGATGTACACATCAATTATGAAGAATACCAAAATGTTCTTGCATAAAAAAATTATGTAAATTTTTGTGTTTTCTTTCTTTCTGGATGTGCCTTTCCCTTGCCCACTGTTTTGGTGTTTGAATGAAGTGGGTGCATGTCAGTAACTTCTGCAGGGAAATTAATGGAGATTCTTAGCTTATGTTTTTCACGTTTCAAGGAAAAAAAAAAAGTCTTTAAATATAAGCAATATGTTTGCACCAAAAGTGCTTATGATTGGTCAATTATAATGAGTTCATTAGAAGACACTTTGTACTTTCAGATTTTGGACACTTGCCTAAAGATATCAATGGTGATAATAAATTTCAATGAGCTCATTTGAAATATAATTGGACACTTTTCTCTGTTATTTAATAAATGTAGTTAAAAAGTTGGTGATGGGAAAACTATCTATTAATGAAAGTTGTTATATATGCATTTAATGTTTGAGACCAAATTCACTTTTCATTATGAATATGTAGTTTTTATGGGTGTAAAATTTTATTATATATTTAATTTAAAAAGTAAAATACTTATGATTAGTTATTAGTATCTTAATCAACTAATTATTCATATAGGGGTTAATATTAAGATTTATCACATACTAATAACAGAATAATATATTAATAAATAAAAATAATAATTTTAGAAATTTTTAGACAACAAGTTTTGAGAATTAAAATAAAATTAACTTTTAAACTAATATAATCACCAAAAATTAGAAACATCAAATATTATTTTTCTATCTTTAATCATGAAAAAAATATTATCACATAAAAAATAATTACTCTTATAATTTGATAATATATACTTATTATGTATTATAAATTTGTAGTAAATTAGACAAAAAAATTTGTAATTAAAAGTTAAAAGATATCAAAGTAATCCAATAATAGAATATTAAAGTTGTAAGAAAATTTTTGAGATACTTACAGGACAATAAAAAAAAATCGTATAATTGCATATAGGAGGTTTGATTACCTTAAAATGATTTAATATTTAGACTCTAATTTTGCTAAATACATGAATATAAGAAAATTTACTCTTGGTTATATATTTATTTTTTTAAAGGAGAATATTTTGGAAAAATACAAAACAACTAGTTGTTGTTGCATCTACTATGAAAGCTAAGTTTTTAGAATGTTTAAAAGCTACCATTCTTGTTAATTGGTTGTAGAACTTAATTTCAGCACTGGAAATTGTATATAGTATTACTAGACTACTGAAAATGTTTTATGGTAACTCTACAATAATTTTTTCTCTAAAAATGATAAGTACTCTAAAGGGAGGAAACATATGAAATTGAAGTAATTAGAAGAAATTTAAAAGTAAATAATATATAAATTTTATGATAATAGACCCTCTAACAAAGAAATTTCTACCTAAATATTCGTTAAGCCTTTTGAAAATATCAATGTTATTGTTAGGAATTATGATAGAGTATTTCATTTATTTTTTAGATAATTTCTACTCAAAACTCATTTATGATATGCTTTTGATTACTTATTCTATATGTTTACATGTATATTTATATTATAATAATATAAAGATGTATCATCTAATACATTATGTTAGACCAATTATAAACTTCTAATTATGTTTATAATATAAAGATATTTAATTTATAGTATATAAAATAGATAAGGTCAATCAATTCAGTAATATACAATTACCATAACTCAAATTAATTCTTATTCTTGCTTATAAAATATTATATTTATTTATTTAGTTTATTATTTTATTTATAATATATACAATATCACATGCATTAGAACATAGAATCATCTAATAATATAAATTATGATGTGTCATGCCAGAGACCCATAACTTATTAATGAAGTGATAAATAAATAAATGGTTAAATAATTAAAGGACTAAATAGTAAATAAGTTAAGTAAAACAATTTTTTTTATTAGAGATGCAATTTTAAAAGTTTTATATTCATTAACATGTGTTGACACAAGTAAAAAGATGAAATCTTATTTTCTCTCTCAAAGAAATTAAAGAACATTCAATATAAATGACAAACTCTAATTTCAAGATCATGTATGGAATTTTCATTTTATGTGATTATTAAAAATATTATAGTGTGCAATCAAATCCCCCCATGTATTTGAGAACAATATTTCAAAAATGATTGCATTTTAAGAATAGATCAACAATGAAAAACAAACTTTACCAAGTTCATACTCCTAAATTTCTCCCACTAAGTCCAAGACAAATGCATTCAAAATAAGATTATCGAGCAGCTACATCTCAGCATGAACATAGCATAAAACAAAAGGTAGCAATACAACATCAACATAACCAGCATCAAACCAAAAGGGTCAGACTCATCCGTGTAAAATCACACAAAAAGTTAGCGTTTCCAACACTTCAGTCAAGACCTGTGTTCTAAGTCCACATTCTACTGTTGAATATACATGTCCAACCAATAAAAGGGACCCACCAACAAATTCTCTGAGAACTGTGATTGGCAATGCTTCTGACCCTAACCTCACGTTCAAGCCAATGCTAATCATGCCATTATAGTCTTCTAATTGATGAGTTTATTCACCTCTCACTGCATGATCATAATCAGTAATTTGGCTCTAGTTTGAATGGTTCAACCGTTCAAGATAACATTTTCAGGTCTATTTGGTCAATTACCCGTTTCATACGGTTGGTATAGAAATTATGGTGTTTGAAAAAATACAGATTATGGTGTTTGCACCACTACAGAGTTTCTCACTCAAACCAACATATATAAATGCCTTTATTGGCCACATGAGTGTTTCCATGCAGAAGCAGTTTTATTAAATGGCCACCCTTTTGTGTCCTTGAATGAAAATTCACTGCTTTGAAGTTGAAGATAAACACAAGGAATCAGTCAGAAAATTCACTGCTTAGGTTACCAATAACCCTCCATTTCATATTATCAAAAGGCTGCTTAGGCATAAAAATACTAGAAAATTATCCCTCCACGCATCAATAATCAAACCCCAGTTGTGTATACTATATACTAAATTAACATAGTCATACATATAAGTACAAACTTAGTAGTTAGCTTTACCCTTTCATACAGCATCATCTACCAGGAAACAGTCACATATGGGAGCCTGTTTCTCTTCTAAAAAACCATCTTCCACAACCAACAATGTCCGTTTGGTTCATCTGAGTGGCTATGTGGAGGATTTTCAGCAGCCAATTTCAGTGAGCCAACTCACTGGAACCTCTCCAAAGCACTTTGTTTGTACCTCAGTTCAGCTTCTTTCCCCTTGCTCAAAACCATTGGATGGAGACACACAACTCCAACCAGGAAATGTGTACTTCATGCTACCATACTCAATCCTTCAAGCTGATGTTTCTCCTGTGGACTTGGCTTCCCTTGCAAAGAGGCTCACTGCAATAGCCAAAACCAGCAAAGGGTCCACACTCAAAGAGGGTCTTTTCTCAAGCCAACATGGATTGAGCAATGCTTGGAGTTCTCCTTCAAGCAGCCCTGCAAGGCTTGGTGTGGTTGAGCGAAGTCCTTGTCGAGTGCAGCCTTGGAAACCTATCTTGGACACCATCAGAGAGAAGTCTTTCAACCGGAGAAGTGAATCAGATTTGCAAAACACAATTGATGTTTGAAAGACCTTGAGTTGAGGTAAAACTAGGAAGGAAGAAAACATGTAGCTGGTTTGATTATCTTTTGACGAGGGAAAAAACTGAAATTTGAGACAAATACTATTGAAATTTCTTGTGTATAATTCTTTGTATTTGTGAATGTTCCTCAAGGCATGATCCAAATGATAAAGCACTTGATATTTCAGTTTGCAGATTTCATGAACAATCTTTGATTACTGAAAATGTGTCCTGCAATTGATATGATAATTTGGTTGTCCAATTGAAGGGAAAGAAAATTTTTTGTTGAGTCAGGTAGCAAAACTAGAATCATAGACATAATTTCTTCATTCTGAGCACCAATAAGGGGTGTGTAATATCAGATAGACTTTTCTTTGTTCTTGTTTTCAGGAAGTTTGGCCAAGTTAATGATGACTTTACCAAAAACTCTCACATGCCTACTTTTATAAAATAGTATTAATAATGCAGTAGTGGGACTAGTGGCTAATATAAACAAAACGGCAAATTACAAGGTTACAAGGAGATCAAGGGACCCACTTTTGAATAGGTAACAACAGTCCCAGATCACTCTTTGCATTGAGACAGAATAAAATGTTTAGGAACACAAGTTTCTCCTTTTCATTAACTTCATGTAGAATCTTCAATGAAGATGAATCAATGCTCTTCTCATTTACTAATCTTTTACTCCCCAAATCCAAGGAAAGGAAAGATTGACAATCTATTTAAAAAGCATTTCAGCAAATTACAAACCCCTTCTACAACTTAGTAAAATAAAAATATTTTAGATCAAAAGTTGTACTCATTAAATACTTCTTAATCTGTCTACTCTAACTTTATTTTGTACCACAACTTTTGTCATGCCAAAGCATTGAACTTTGGAACGGGATACTGGAACCAAATAATTTGTATGTTTTCTTTCTCATCAGTTGCTTCAGGTCAGAGACAGGAGGGTGGTGTGAATCCTGCAAACAAGTAAATACAGAATACTACTCACTGAAAAATATCCATCCATGATGTGTCATGACACAATACATTAGAGGCTTAAGCTTAAAGATTATGAGAATGTAATGATTGATCAAATGTGATAATTTTGTGACCAAATTGCTACAACTGATATGAGTACTGCAAGTGGACTCTGCCCAGGGTTGCATCTGATTAGCATGTCTGAAGTTGGAATATATAGATTCACCATAGCACTGAATAGAGGAGGTAGCTGCATGTAGATTTATTTTTTATGTATGATAAAATTCAAGATTTGGTATGTGTATAAATTATTTTGAACTAATTTTAATAATTTTTTTAAAAATGTATATATAACCTACATTTTTCACATGTAGACTAAACAAATGCTTTGGTCAGTGGTTACTCGTCTCAAAAAGAAGGGAAAAGATTTAGGTTCCAAGTTGAAGTGTTCCATCTTTTGGAAAGAGACGTTATTGATATGAAAAATCATAAAAAAAGTGGGACCATCTAATGGTTATGAAAAAAAAAGAAGTTCCGTTTAAGTAGTATAATTGTTAATTAAATAGAAACACTTTAAATATAATTTTTAAAATAATTATCATAAAAACCAATATTTTATATTATACATGTACAATCCACGGATGAATTCAGTATACAAATTTCTATATTACAAATTTATTCCAGTTAAATTAAAAAAAAAATTATTTTAGAGGAAAAGTATAATAATAATCGTTGAAAACAGAAAAAAAAGGTTTAATCACTTTTAGTCTTTATTATTTGTTTAATTTCTAAAAGGAATGAAGTGATATCCATTATATATTTCTTTAAAAAACTGAAAAAAAAAATAGATTTTTATCTCTTTCATTCGAACAATTCTCTGAAAAAACTTCATTTAAAAACATTTCCTGGATTTCTAATAATGTTACTTTTTAAAATGTATTTCACTGCTTTTGAGTGCTGAACAGTAACAATTATTGTACTGTAATGGGGGCAGCTGGTACAATCTTATGAATAGGTGAACATTCCCACCCTTCTTTGTTGTTAGATACCACAAAATGCTTAGAAATCCATGTTTCTCCTTTTGCCTCTCTTTCTTTCACAAGCTTCCTTTCTCTTTCCTCAACTTCAAGCTTTGCTTCTCTTGCTTTCTCCCAGTCCTTGCTCAATATGGCTTCACTCAGTTCTCCCCAAACATGAGCTGATTCTGTTGGCCACACACTCTGATCAACAATAAAATCTCATGTCACAACACAATTACTTTTTGAACATAAAGTTTGATTCTTTGATGTGTATAGAATGAAGGGTAGAAAAGAGTAGAATTTGAAGTACCTCCGAATCCTTGAGTATAGGAGTTTCTAGACCTGACATAACTTCCTTTGCATCATATATTACTCTTACTTCCTTACTATTTCTATCCTTCAATTTTATAATCCTGCATAACAAAAGGGATAAGAACATGCACTATGGTCACAAAATACTATTCTTGAAAATAACACAGGCATGTAACTAGTGAATAAGTTAACCAATTGTGTTCTCTACTATTATGCACTTTATATACTTATACTGCATACGTTGAAGAACAAGTGAAAGTTATAAGATGTGTTTGGAAGGAAGATAATACCTATCCCAATGACCATCAACTTCATACAAAACTTTTAATGAAGAGTCAAGGATCTTTCCTTTGATCACTCTATGGTTCCCTCCAATTCCTAGAAAGGAACTACTTGATTTGTAGGATAAGTCAGCTACTAGGCCTGTCTCTTGGCACCGGATGGTAACTGTGCCAGACCAATCAGCCGAAGTAACTGGAAAAATTCTGAGTAAAAGGTGAGGGCAATTCATTTCATATGTTTCACCATGATTTAGTAGCTTCAGCTGCCGTATACCACGCACTTTAGCTTCAATTGATGTGCCTGTATGTTCAATTTGCAGCCACAGACATAAAAATATGTAAGTCTTTGCAGTAAGAGGCTACATTTAGAGCACAAAAGTATAAACTGACTTGCTTAGGTCTGTTTGAATAATCTTTTCCCTCAGAAATTAAAATCAAATCATGTTCCTCAACTTATTGATGAGAAATCAAATGAAGAGGCTTTTCTAAAATGTTGAAATTTTAAATTTTGAGAAAGTTTGATTTTTTTGAGAAAGTACTTGTTGAAAAGTTTATTCAATTTGGACCTTACCTTACTTTAACTATCATTTGTGAAGAATTTAAAAAAAAAAAAAATCCAAGAAGTCAAATTGTGCTGCACATTTCTGGTTTCAAAATCAGAAAAATCTTTAAAGGGTTAGATAAACACTGACACTGAGTTCCTAAGAATTTGGTCAAAATGGAAGTTTCGTTGGTACTAGAAATTATCAAATGCAAGGATTGATAAGAAGTGTGTCTAGAACCACTGATTCTTAGATTTCCCCTGTTGACATCTGATTGATATAATATGAAAAATATGTCCTCAGTATTGATTCTTTCTTGACATCTGGTCACAGTTTTATTTAATCAATTAATCAGAATCACAAATTTTTGCAGCAGCAATCACACAAAGTTCGAAACTTTTTGAGCAAACATCTGAAAGTTTATTTTTGAAATGGATAATAGTCTAGAAAAGGGTCAACATAGTGAAATACCATTAAACTTTGGATCAGGTCGCTGGCACCATATCATTTCAATGTTTTCCTTCTCATCTGTTGCGTGGAGAGCTGCTACAGGAGGGTGATGTGAAATCTGCAAACAAGAAGTAAACCAAGAATTTAATTATCTTTGAAACGGATATCAAGAAAAAAGTAACCAAGCCAAAAATCATGTTTCAAGTTTGAATTTGCTAGTCAAAAAGCCACCAATAGAGAGGTCAGGAGAAATAGAACTTGTACAATTTCTTGTATAGCAAACAAAGAAGTATATACAATTGATGGTTGATGTGATGATCAACAGAGAAAAAAAAGAAAACAGATGCAGAATTTGTTTATGAATAACATTACTTCTTAAGAGTTCAGAATGAGGCCATGTTTTAGAATTGTGACCAAACCAAAATAAGCATTTAGCCATAGTATTAGGAAGAGATGTGGAAGCATGTACCTGCTCCAATAACACATTAAGATTTCCCTTTGAAACATGGTGTGTCTCTCCAAGAACTGGATTATAAGGAGCAACCCCGAAAGTCACAGGGCGAGTGGTAGATATGCTCCATGCTACAACAGATATGAACCTCTCAATTGGACTATCTCCATTGTTGCACTTGCTTAGCAAGTCTGAACCTGTGCAATACACTGATTCACCATAGCACTGAAGTTGTGACTTTGGCAAGTTGAATAGTGGTGGAAGCTGCAATCATGGTAAAAGATTTTCATCATTCTCTGTAATATGGTGACTCAAATGACACCAGTTAATAAACTAAGCAAATGTAATTCTTCCTTTGAAATGAATTCAAGTATGTCAAAATACAACTAGTAAAGATAAATTATTTTTAAAAATTTGAAACATAAAAGATAAACAAAATTGAATTAAAATTGGTGAAAATTGAAGTACAATAACTGAATGTAAGTCAAATAATGTACTATTTATCTGAGTTTTTTTTCTACCTGTATTTCTAAAACTGGAAATTAACACCGCAGAACAATCTCTGATTTACGTGCTGATAATAAGAAGAAAAAGCAATTGTGTTTACTTCAAGAAAAATAAAAAAGAAACCGACTTTACATTTTTTTTTTAATAAAAGTCGTGACGTAGTTGCCATGTTGGGACATTATTTGGTCCCAGTGGGTGGCACAGGCTCTTGTAAGCCATAAATGTACATATTGATCCGATAAACTTTAATATCCCAATTTATCAAATTTCCAATTTTGTTCCATCCCTTAGAGATATTATCAAATTATAATGCAAATATCACTTTAAAAAGATGATTTTGCAAGATCGAGTTAAAGTTAAACTAGATTATATCAGAACTTGTCAAAATCCCTCTTCATTTTTATTCTCATTCTCAAGAAAGGATTAAATTTTGGAACTTTTATCAATGGAAAAACATATTAAAAAAAATTATATTAAAGGTAGATTACCAAAACTGTTTTGAATTTGGAAAGTGATAAGACAGTGCAAATATGAGATCAAAGTGGCAATGGAACAAGAAAAAGAGAACTTGAAGAAGAAGAAAAAGACGTGAAAGAAAGTGAAGTACCTGAAAGCGTGTGAGGTCAGAACCGGGGCGTACATTCTTGAATAAACTGAGTATTCGTTGCATAAGATTAGGGGCCTTATACGTGTCTGATTCAGATTCACTTTCTATTGTTAATGGCTTTGTCAGCACAATTTTCCTCTCTTTTTCCTCTTTCATCTTACCCTGCACCATTTCACATTCTTATTTTCCAAAAACGCCAAAAGGGTCACAAATATTGCCATAAACATGTGTTTATGCATTGCACGTTATCATTCTTGAACATTCCCAGTATATGCAAAAGTAAAACCAACGATGACTACAATGCACCCTTGGCCTGCAAATTGCAAATACAGTCCAAATCTAAGTCCACAAAGTTTGACCCCACACCAAATATTCTAAAATTTTCGATTTTGTTTTATGGGAAGGTCTAAACATTGTTCTGCAAACATATCGAACTTGTTTTTTGAGGTTTTGCAATTTGATTTCGTAACTTGCATAATGATAATGATGTTTGATTTGTATCTGCATAAGAAAAAAAGTATTCTTGAGCCAATCAAAACACTCTCAACCAAAGGGTTGAAATTGACAGGTTCCAAGACACTGTGCCCTTGAACTAAGGAGCAATAAATTAAAAACATCAACTTTTGTTTTCCCTCTTGGCATTCACATGCATGCTTGAAGAGAGAATCATTATAGTATTATAAAATAATATTCTTTCCACACAATGAACTGTTATATTAATTTTGTAATAATAAAGATAGATTAAGTAGCTTCCAAGACCAGAAAGAAACTCAGAATGTGTATATGAAATTGCATGCCTCAGAATACCACTCATTTGACCCTTCAAACAATAAAACCACCATCAGAATCTCAAAAGCAGAAACATCAGAGAGATTTTTACCCCTAGATCCTTCACACTTATGCAGAAACTTATTATGCAGAAAAAAAAAACTCATGCAGAAAAGAAAACATATGAAACAAAGGAAGGTAATCCATACAAAAACGTATATATATGATAGAGAAACTTATGCATATTAAATGAAGAGATTAGAGAACATACCAATGTTTATGATGAAGAAGAGAGAGCTTGAGAGAAGAAGAATGTCAAAGGATGTGATGAGAAGTGATTAGATTTGAAGAAATGAGACATGGGATGTTAAAGGAGAGTGTGCCATGCTTTGGTTTTGGTGCTGAAATTAAGAAAACTGATGTTTATAAGAAGAGCCAATAGAACATGCAATGGGTGGGGTGAGGTATATATATGTGTGCAAGGTTGTCTTTTTCTATTTTTATATATAAAATTTTTGTAATATCTATTCATGCATCATCATCTATATATTGTTTGTCTTTACTTTTTTTTTTTTTTTTTTTTTTTGGTTTTTTTTTTTTTTTTAATTTTTTTTTTTTTTTTTTTTTTTTTTTTTTTTTTTTATTTTTTTTT
>Ga0099824_1011095_pt1 | contig 10338 bp, 2 predicted proteins | sample SiratrowhiteBW_FD_76837 | JGI IMG/M metagenome (GOLD analysis project Ga0099824, IMG submission 76837) | Root nodule microbial communities of legume samples collected from California, USA - Siratro white BW | ecosystem: Host-associated > Plants > Roots > Nodule | place: USA: California... | reverse complement strand
AAAATAAAAAAATATATAAAAAAATTATTTTTATATTTATTTCATTTATTTTTTTAAATAAAAAAAAAAAAAAAAATTACCCAAAAAAAAAAAAAAAAAAAAAAAAAAAAAAAAACCTTAGTACATGATCTTCTTCAAATTTATGGAAGCTTGTATAAAATATTTCACAAATTTAGATGGTTCCAATGTATACCTCATCATCATCAGGAACATGAGTTGCAGCTGAGGAACGTGGAGCAACTGCACTACTTTCATTGTCTAATGCTCGTGCTATCATTTCTTCTATATCATTTTCATCCAAATCAGTATTTTGCTACGAATTTCATCACTGCCTCAAAACCTTCAAACTTCTTGACCATATCATTTCTTTCAATGGCATGTTCCCTTTTTAGAGCATCAATTTTCTTGATTTTTCTTCAATGTTGTGGTGTCATAGTCTTTCCATAACAACGAACTCGACCAGACTTTTTTTTTCCAAACATTGAATCAAATGTTTTTTTCCCCAGATGCACTTGAATTTTCAATGGAACGTTGAATCTTAGACTATCAAAAAATATCGAAGATTGAGAGACTCACCAGAGACGATGGAGAGCACATCGGTGACTATAGGAGAAGACGCCAGATGACAAACAATGACGACAATGAGGAGAGGATGGTCGATTGGAGAATAGGGGAGATGAGATGAAAATGTTGAGAGAGTGAGGTAGGGGATGAGGTAGTGTAGATAGAGGATTTGTGGTGGTAAGGTAGGGTAGACAGAGGGTTTGGCAGCAGGAAGGGTAATTATTTTTAATTTTAATACCTTTAATCTTTGAGCGGGAAGTCTAATTTTCTAATTTTTTTAAGAGCGGGAAGCCTACAATTTTACTTTTAATGTTTTGGTTTTACAAGGGTGAGTAATAAATTACATTCAGAATATGTGATTTATACTATAATTTATATAGACCACATTTTTTTTTAATTTTAGGGCACACTTTCTTAATGTGACCTATGTTTTTTAATAGGATACAAGAGAAAATTGTGGCTTAAAATGCCCACAACTTAAAAAGTGTGGCCTAAAATGAAAATAAACCACACTTGTAAAAGTGTGGCCTTTTCTACCTTTAGGCTACATTTATTTGTTTGTGACTGATAAAAGTGTTGTCTAAAGTGATAAATATTGTAGTGGTAGATTTAGGAACTTTAGAATTATAGCCTATATGAGTATTTTATATTTCATAATATTTAAGTATGATTTCTTTATTATTTCTATAGTTGAATTCAAATATTTATCTTGATATTAAGTAAAATATGAAAAATAAGATAGTTAACTTTTCTAACTTTCCATAGTCCATAAAAAGTTTTATTGACTAATGACTTAATGTAAAAGTTTGTTTTAGAAATAACAATTGATATTAGTTACTTTAGCAAAAAGGTATTCAGGAAATTAGTTTTATTTTTAACACCATTTAAGTATTTTCTTTTAAGATATAATTTTTCTTTTCAAAACATCATTTTATTGGATTGTTTTAAAATTGATAAATTATGAATAATATCATAATTTCATAAAAGGTTTGAAAGTTTTCATTTTTACTTTGATGATCACTTATAATTGAAACTCTTATCATCTCAAATATGTTGAAATAATATCAAAATGATTTACCATGTTACAATTGGTTCATCCATCAATTTGGTCCACCTGCATCTGATTTATATATTCTTAGCTTGGAGGACTTATGTACTTATCATGTATTAGTATCATATTTAAACGAATCTGATACAATTTAATCTCATTCAATATACTTTATGACTATTAACGGTATCTCTATAACGATAGATTATATAACATATATTATGTTGTCAATCTCCATAATTCCTATTTATTAGGAATAACTCAGCCCTGACCTTAAGAGGGCCTATAAATAGAGATCAGTCTCACAATAACTCTTCACTCAATCTTATATTTATTCACTTATATTATTTTTATTTCACTTGATACTTCCTCAAAATCCATCCTACTCATCAAAAGGCTCTAGTCCACTTTCGACAAGAACAAAAACAATTAATAAACTTTAAAACTACTATAAGATGAATTCTAAAAAAATTCAAAAATTAAAAAAATAGAATGAATCTTTAAAAAAAAAAAAGGCTTTTCAAAGTCTACAAATATATGAAAAACAATTTATCAAATTTGACATTTAGTCTATTATATTTCTATTTTATCAAACTAGCAAAAACCAATATATTAGTTAACCACATTAGTGAATTAGAATTTTTCAGATCAATAGAACCTTAAAAAATAATTGATTATAATGTGAATACAATAAGATAAAATTTGATTGAATAAAGATTTTTACAGAACTTGGGAATAGTAAGGAGATTAAAGTTAGAAAAAATTGTACATACAAATTTTATATTTGTTCACTCCTTTTCAAGAACTACATCCAATTTCTTTTTTCAATCAAACAAACCACTAAGCACAATATACAATACAAGTCAATTACACAAATTACATCAAGAGTCCATATTACACCCTACAATAATGAAAATTGAAAATTCAAACCTATAGAAACACAAATTCTGCAACCAAATAACATATCAAGTTCAAATATCATAGAAAACTTTGTAATAGATTAGACAACTCTAATTCGTGAGGAACAACTACTAGTTCATCCAATTGCTCCAAGAATTTAATCAAGACATTTCTTGCTCAAAACATTTGTTCTTCAAGTAAACAAATATTTTTTTGGCTTAAAAAGATTTCAAAAACTTCATATTTCACACACTTTTGGAAACAAATATTTATAAAACCATATTTTATCTGTTTTAATTGGTCGAACCTTTAACCGAGTCGATTAATTAAATAAAATCAATTGATCATGTTGAATATTCAATATATTAAATCATCAACACCAAGGTTTTTCTTAAAAGATCCTTTGTAAGTAAATTTGAACTAAAAGATTTTGTATGGAGTAGACGATCATTTAGCAAGACACACACCCAATTGGATAATAAGTATCTAATTAAGTTAAAGACTAATTTAAAATATAATGGTATAAGTGGCTAAAGTCTTGGTAGCTAATGTGAGATACCAATTATCTTGACTTAATTGATCACTAAATCAAATCATTACTTTTATTTTGTATTTATTTGGCAACCAAAACTTAATTTGGTGATTATTTTGGTCACAGTTAGTAATTATTTATCTGGTAGCTAAAAATTGGTCTCTAAATAGTTTTTTTCTTGTAGTGATTACATGTGTTTGTTTGTTGTTGTTAAGTACATATGCAAGAGGGGTACTATTTTTTTCTTAGGGTATCCACATAGATTTGGGTTCTGATACATTATGATTGGTGGTTCCTCTTAGGAATGCCAATAGGTGAAGCAGAATAATAGAATGCATGTTTATCTTCTTCATTAGGTGTCTTTTTGTAGAAAATCCTTGTTTTATTATGGATTTTCTTTATGTTTTTTGAGATGTCTAATTCTTTTAAAGTAGCACTTTTGAATATTAAGTAATAACTTTTCTTAGAATAATGATTTCCACAAGTAGTTTAGCCGTTATTTCATGTCATCATCTAAGGATAGACTTTTTCCGAGACATTCAATTTTCAAAAGCAATTTCTTGTTATATTTTGATTTTTCTTTAGATTCTTGTTTCCTTCACATAGTTTCTCATTATTACACCTGAGCTTGAGTTTTTTTTAAGAGTGTATGATGACTTAGACTTAATTTTAAAGTACATGAATTCTCTTGTCATAATTTTTTAACATTTTTTAAGCATATATGAAAGTTTGGATGAATTAGAGAGAAGTTCATGATAAGAAACAAAAAGTATATCATTTAAATCTACCTCTTCTTTAGTTTAATGAGACAATGAACCAGAAGGTGTATTTCCCATAAGACATATTTGTGTTTCTTCCTTCCTTTCTTCTTCAAATTCAAATGAGTCATGATCTTCTCATCTTGACATGAGATTTTTCTTTAATTTAATTATTTTGTTCTTCTCTTGCTCTAGACATTCTGACCCAAACCATTTTATTTTACTATTTTAAAATTTAATTATACTACAAAAAATTAAGGAAATAGTATCGATTTAAAACTAACATAAATAGATGAAAATCGACGTTTATGTGTCGAAGTACCGTCAGCCATTCAACTGACGCTAGGTCGTTGGTAGCTAGTTGAAGTTAACATTGGTCTTCAAATTGGATGTAAATATCTTTAACTTGGCCGATGCTAAAACGCCACATAATAAAAAAATGGTAGCATCAACACTACTCCATAAATATATATCAATTTTTTACTATATGTGTTGGCTACACCGATATAATAGATAAAAAATTTTAAAAAGCTTATATCTATTAGTGTCGATCTGACCGATGTTTTGGTAATGTGTTCGAAAAAAAAAACTTAGAAGGGGTCTAACCGTCACAAAAATCAATACAAAATATAATATAAAAAGTTGATTAAAAATTGAAAATGCACTAAACCTAAAAACCAAAAAATTCCCAAGAAACAAAATTTAAATCGAAATGAAAGTATAAATTATAGATCAAATATAAAGTCTTGATGCAATCTCATTTTTAATTAAACTGTAATTGTTAAGCAATATGACTTATTCATTTTTAGATGAGACACAAATAGCAGTGGTGAACACCCAATTTTAGGATTTTATATCCAAATCCACAAACAAACATTACTGAGATGAAATGCCAAAAATCAATCAGTAAAATGAGAAAAAAATGTTAATTTTGTGATGACAAAGTGGTGAGTTTTAATGATTTGGAAACACATCATCGAAATGCAAACAAAGGATAACTCACCACCCAAGGAAACTATGAAAAGAAAAAAACAAATGGTTGTGTAAGAGTTTTTAATTATATGCGTCAGATAAGTCGACACACCTAGAAAACAAATTTTTATCAGCCAAATTTTTTTTAAATTTTTCTTTCTTTAATATTCTTTTAATTTCTATTTCTTATTTTATATTCAATATAAATAAGTTTTTAACATATTAATTTTATTGTTATATATATTTTAAGAATAAAATTAAATATATTTTTATATTATATTTATTAATTATCAATAATACATTAAGCTTTGTAACTAATTATAAAAGAAATGTTAACAAATTATTTTAACAATGTATTGTGCATTGATGAATATTACACTTTATGAAATAGGATTATCTGAACACATAACATAGGTTTATTAGATTGTATTAACTTCTACTCTAATAGAAATACAATAAAAATGATAAAGTGTTAAAAGAGCAAACTATTTATTGCATTCATATTAAAACTTTAAAATTCTTTAAATATAATTAATTTTAATAGAAAATTTAATCTTAATATACATATAACTATGTTAATAATTCACAATATTTTATGGATGGTAGATAATAAATGTGAGAGAAACTTTAACTTCAATTATAAAAAGCAACAAATCTTTTAAATGTAGCCGAATGAAATAACAAACTGATATCATTAAAAAGTTAGATTTTTGCAAAACTTAAAATCATGTGAATTGTTTAAAAGGTCTTGTGTTAAATAATAGATCACCTCAATAATAAACATTACACTTCAATTCACATTAAAAATAAAAAATTATTTTATTGTAATTAAGCTTACAAAACTAATCTTAAGATATTTCTACTACAACATGCTGATATATGACACAACTTATAACATATATTTAGTTATATATAATGAAATTCCTTTAATAATATAATGACAAATAAATTTATAATATTTATCATTAAGTCTTACTAAATACACTTAAAAGTGGAAGTAATAAATTTATTATATATGTTATTCAAAACATTATATATGTTATAATAACACTTTATAATACTTAGTGCATAAGATATTTTAATAACTTATTACATAGATTATTCTCCAACTCATCTTAATATTTTGTTAAATAAACATGACTTCTTTAATATCTTTTTTTATCAATTTGTTCCTTTTACTTTACATGTATTTAGTAAGAGTAATAAAGTATGTATTAGTTTATAAATTTAATATTTAAGTCTGATTATTTTAACGAAAACATATTTTAACCCAAAACAACATGTTTTTACTTTAAAAAATTAAAATGGATCACTGTCATAACATTATGATGCTAAGACCTAAGTCCTAACATATGACAATGTCTTTGAAAGTTAATTAGTACAATTATCATAAATGCTAATAAAATAAAGAATAATTTCACATAATTAACAATAACATTTTAAATAAAATTACTTTCTCTAATATTTTTCCTATTATTCTTTTTATTAAATTAATTCTTATTTAAATTCTTTTACAAAACATTTGAATTTGTTTTCTATTCAATTTTACTAGTTATTATCAAATTTTAAGTTTTATTTATTTTTTCAATTATATATATATATATTTTTTTTTCTTTATAAGGTTTTTTTTTAGTCAGTATATAAATATGCGTCCCCTACACCAATGCACCTACGATAACACTTTGCGTCTGGCCAATGCACATATAAAAAAAATCTTAAAAAAATAAATATCATTTTTATTGTCAGCCCACTAGATATTACATTTTTTAATTAATTAAAAAAATTCTTTTTTTTTCGGCTTAGTTAAAATTATCGCTTTTATATTTTTTTTTTCAATTTTAGTATCGGTTTTGGATTCATATGACTTACGTGAATCATTACGTTATTTTAGTGTTGATTTGGAACGGATCAATACTATTTATATCTTTTCGGTGGTCGACTTTATTTTCTGACCGCTGTTAAACAGTTTTTATTAGTGTTATTTATATTCTCCTCTTATTTTAATTCATTTATTTTGATGTCTAAAGATTAATAGTTTGAAATACTCTGAAAATTAATAGTTTGAAAAAAAAAAATTGATAATGTTTGGGGTCGGTATTATAAAATTGGTTTTATAAAATTAATACTAAAATGATATGATTTTTTTTTAATTAAAGCTTACCAGACATTGTTACAAAACATTTATCTCAAGATCATCAAGCATATGTCATATGTCATTCTACGTAAATAACAAAAAAAAAAATAAAATACAAACATATCCAAAAACAAACATACTCTAAAAAAATAAATCAACCAAATATAAAACTGAAAGCTAAACCTATCTCAAAATAACAAATCTAAACTAATTCCAGGAGGCAAAATATTAATCAAATTAAATCTAACCTCTTTATGATCCCAAACTTATCTAAATTATATGCATGTTTATTGGCCTTTTGTTTATAAACATATAAAACTTTAAAATTCGTCTATATGAATATTTGAAGACACTTTAATTATTTATCACTCAAATTTCAACAACCAAGCAATCTTATTAAAAAATCTTGAATATCATCATAGAAAATACTTAAGACACAATCAAAGATATCGTTTCTTGAATTTAAATGAGTGTAAATCTTACGTTAAATATAAATAAAAAAGTTAAACAAAATATTAAAAAAGTTTATAAATTAAATATTTTAAGATTTTTAGTTAAAAGTTGTGTTATTCATTTATATCTTTTTGAGTCTTTTCTTATTTTTATTTATTTCTCTTTCTTCAAATTTTTCAAACAAGTTAATTTTCACAATAAAAAATACCTAAAATGATCACAATAAAATCTAAAAATAATTTTTGATCCCAAAATAGGTACAGAAACCCAATATACTTTCACAGGTATCTCGAAATACACCACCAGGTCTGCATATTTCAAATAATGCAAATACTTCAAAATAACAAATCGACGACATTATTTATACTTCTCTTAGAACAATTACGTGATTTTTTTTATACACCATTGAAATTTATTAAGAATACTTTGAAAGTTCAATTTTACTAAAATGTAGCATGATTTTTCGTTCTCTAGAGCAGCGAGATTATATATGTCGCAACAACAATCCTTGTCTCCTTTGAGCTACTTGCAACATTGATAAAATTAATATATCAGAAAAAGAAAATTGAACTTGAGAAAGGACCCATAATTTAATGGCGAAAGAACAATCAAAGAATAAATGTTGAGGAGTCTAATCACACCGAGCACAACACTACACATAGAACAAAAAAGTAATTCCTCTTGTATGAAAATCAACATTAGTGTCTAGTCTTTTATGCTAAAAGCTTTCATAAGGCTAAAGTTTTACACAGGAGAATAACTTTGTTCCATATCAAATCACCCTAAGTAGCAGAAGAAGTATTATAATAATAATAATAAAAAAATTGCAACTTTTTGCGTTGGAAAGTTTGATTCTTCCAAAACCCAGTCAGAAATATCTAGCTGATCAGAAATACTAATATTTCTCGCAAATCTTCAATTCCAGGAAATTTTGTACAGTGCTATTTGTATAGTATTATATATGCGAACACCAATGGCCACCATTCCAAGCTAAATTCAGAGTAGCAGAAATACTGTGTTTTTCAAGAGGAGTGTCATAAATGCATGAAGAGGAACACCATCTATCGTTACAAAGATTAACCTGTTTTCCACAACCAAGACCCTGCTGATTGTGTCAAAAAGCAATACTGAAATTATATTATTTATGTTTTTTTTTTTCATTTTAAAATCACATTAGTAGTAAAATTTATAATAATCTTTTTTGCAAAAATTGTTAAAGTTATTAACATAAAATCGTCTTTAAATTCAAACACGTATATTATTTTTCCGAGGGTTCGTACATTTAATTTTAAATGAATTACTTTTACTTAAAATTAATTTTAAAATATATATGATTTATATAGAAGTCGCTTCAACTCTTATTTTAAACACAATCAAATTTGATAAATCTTTATTTAAAATAGTGTTATTTCATATTTCAATACATATGTAAATAATCCAATATAAAAGTACATACACATTTAAAATTTTTAGAAAATATCATGTTAGATGCTATATTAAGATGATTTTAGACTTGTGACAAGTTAATATGAAAGGTCCAAAAACGTTAGTATCTAGGGGTGGGTGAGGGTGTGTTTTTGGATTGTGTGTAGCCAAAGCAATAATCACCATTACTTCTACTATCTGATCATGTGGCTTTCTTGGTTTCTTGATACAAACTCGACAAGCTATGCTAGCAAATGCAGGAGGATTCAGCTTTTATTTGCTTCCATTCCTGGAAACAAGGAAGATGAGAAAATGCCTAAAGAACAGGCACCAGTCACAAGACAGGTGGTGAGAGCAAGGAAGGTGAACATGTCTTTGTATCTTTGTATAAAAATTTTACTAATATTATGTTAATTTTAAGATTATAATCAATTGTGATTTCAATATACTTACTCATAAAAGTTTTTGTTTTCTATGATAATAGTAATATAATAATAATAATAAATAAATAAATAAATATTGTTAAAACAACAAATCATAATAAATAAAATTGTTAAAAACAAATAAAATTAATTTCTTTTGTTAGTTTCCAATATTTTTTATCTCATCCGAACAAGTTTACTTACAATTTATTTTATAGTACTCTTTAACTTTCTCATTAGATCAAGCAAATAAACTTCAAGGTTTGGAGACAAAGTAAGATTTTCGATATTTGTATCATAATTTCATAAAATTTTTTAGGTCTAAAATTTAGTAAAATAATTTTTATTTTAAAATAATAAATTATGAAATAAATAAATATTATATATAATTTTAAATTTATAACTGTACCGATTTTGATTTAAAAATCAAATGCAAGACAGCAAGTTTTAATATCTAAGTTAATGATTAAGGTTAAATATGAAGTTAAAGTTTGAAACTAAAATTGATATATTATATCAATTTCAAATTTATTCAATTAAGTTTTTAATTGAAATATTAAATTTATGATAATTTAATTAAATTATTAAAAGTTAGCTTAAGAATTTTTTTTATTCTTAAATTCACGGAATTAAAATGCTTAATACTGTTTAAAATTGATTTTTAAAAATATTTTTATAACCTAAATTAAAATAATTCAAGGTTAATTTATCATAATAATGTGACAATAAAATATGATTACTTCTACCATTATATAAAAATAAACTAAACTGACTAAATTAAGATGTACTAGTCTGATTTGAAATATAATTAATAATACTTTTCTTATTTAAATATTTTTTTAATTATAACATGTATTTCAATAATTTTTATTATAGCGTCAAACTTCATTTCAAATTTAAAACTAGCATTTTAAATAAAATCATACCACAAAGATATTTTTTTTCATCACATTATGACAATGTACTATTATTAAAATGCTCAAATTATTAAAATATTTTAGTTAGTTTAATCAATACGATGCTAATTTATAACATGATATTATACTATCACTATCTATAACTATATATATATATATATATATATATATATATATATATATATATATATATATATATTAATATATTTTTTT
>Ga0099824_1011094_pt1 | contig 10340 bp, 5 predicted proteins | sample SiratrowhiteBW_FD_76837 | JGI IMG/M metagenome (GOLD analysis project Ga0099824, IMG submission 76837) | Root nodule microbial communities of legume samples collected from California, USA - Siratro white BW | ecosystem: Host-associated > Plants > Roots > Nodule | place: USA: California... | reverse complement strand
TCTTGTATAGATATATATTTTTTTTTTTTTATAATATATTTTTTGTGTATATATATATATATATTTTTTTATATATATATATATATATATATATATATATATATATATATATTTATAACGAATTTAATTTGAAATGCAGTGATATTGGCAAGGATACTGTTGTAATCGCAGATAAGATAACCATGTAGATAACTCTATTGATTTGGTAATAGTCATCTTAAAATTAATTTTAATGATACTGTAGATTTTTTACGGGTGAAAATCCGACTCGTGTTGTTTTAGTTTATTTGGATTTATGTTTGGTTTTCTTGAGAGCCTCTAAGGTTGGATTATGTTGATTTGATGATGACTATTGTAAAATATGAGAGTTTTAGCCATTGTCTGATATTTGCAGGAAATGTATATAGATCGGGGAGGGATATATCAGTTCAAACAGGGGGTGTATCTGTTGCACAGGACCCCTTTTCAAGATGGCAGCACAAGATGTGTTTGCCGTTGGAAGAGAGAATTTGGAAAACAATGCGAAAGTCTCACAACCAAGGGGAGCATTGTTCTCTTGTATCTCGGCAGTCCAGTCTGCGGTTAAACTTTAAACTACGGGCTGGCGGAAGAAATGGTTGTTCCTTTGTTTCCTCTTCTCCTTATGGCAGTAACAATGTTGAACAAAGGGAGGTGTATGGTCTGGGTTTGAACAGAAGAAAGCATGCACAACCTGAGGTTGCCAAAGCAAATAAATTCCGTGTTAGTTACAAGGCTGAGGAATTTAACATTTCAGAAACAAATATAGATTCACTGCAATCAACTGAAGGGACTGGGGAAGCCATTCTTCTGGAAGGAAATCTGCAGCAAGTATCACCTTGGTGGCAGCAGTTTCCTAAACGCTGGGTTATTGTACTGCTGTGTTTTTCAGCTTTTTTGCTGTGTAACATGGATCGTGTGAGTAACTTTTTGCGGTGTTTATACTATAAATTATGATCTAGTTTATATATTCATGTTTTCCATGTCTTATTCCGATTTGTTTATTCGGTCGGTCATATTCAATTGATTGTCAATGAAGGGTTTCACTAGAATAAATAAAAATATCTTAATTTATCCTGTAGGATTAGTTTTCCTATTTCTCTTTATCTCTTAAGATTGGTTACCATATTTCCATACGTTATCATTTGTTTCCACTATAAGTTAAGATTATGACTAATATAAATAAGGGCTAGTGCTCTAGGTTTTATGAACATGTCAGACAAATCAATATTGTCTAACACTTAGCTCATCACTAATCCTAGTAGTACCTTAGTTTGTTTCTTTTTACTTCCCATAAACTAAAAATAGAAAATATCATATGATCTTTTGTAGCCGCAGATGTTGGCTGCTTTAAAAAAATGTTCGTAGAAATTGAGTTGCTGTTTTCAAAACTCCAGCATTGTTTTGCAGGAGTTATTTATTTATTTATTTAATTTGGTAAACTGCTTTCTAGAAATTACTATTAAGCTTTTTCCTCCCATGATGCCAATTGTTTACCTTAAATTTGATTTCCATACTTTTTCTAACAAAATGTTACTGATGTTCCTTAATTATTATATACATTACGTTTTCATTATATTTTATAGGTAAATATGAGCATAGCAATACTACCGATGTCTCAAGAATTCAACTGGAACAGTGCAACAGTTGGCCTAATTCAGTCTTCTTTTTTCTGGGGTTATCTGCTTACTCAGGTGTGACTGATATATGAAAAACATGTTAGCATAACAAGAAATTCCTTCATACACTAATCTTCAAGTACGCATTTAAACACCACTGCTGGTTGAACATGCCATAACATATACTGTTCTAAATAGTGTATGTTAGCAATCTAGCATGTTCTGATCTTCAAACTGTCTCTTCATTACATCGGGTGTGCATAAAAGATTCTAGTTGCATTCCTTTCTTATTGACTGAATTCCTTTCTTGTTTTAGATTGTTGGTGGAATATGGGCAGACAAAATTGGTGGGAAGCTAGTACTAGGTTTTGGAGTTGTCTGGTGGTCAATTGCAACAGTTTTAACTCCTATTGCTGCAAAACTTGGGTTGCCATTTCTTCTTATTATGCGTGCCTTTATGGGAATTGGCGAGGTTGGTCTATTCTATAGTCATACTATTATTTCATCATCTATTTGGTGTCTTTATCATATGGTCACTTGTTACACAAAAAAAGCTGCCAGTTTTTACTAGGAACTTCAAGTAATCAAGTATTAAAAAATGCTTCTATTATCCTATCCATTAAGCAAGAAGAAAAGCCTGAAAAATAATCTGACATCATAGTTAGTTCCATACCTCTCCCCTCCCACGTGTCACCCCAAGCAGACTCCAAAAGTGATGTAGAAAGGTGCATATTTGAGATAAGATATTTCGCCTTCGTTATATTTGCTTTGGTCAATGATACAGTCAAATGAAATATATTTTCTTGTCGGGCGGTCAAGTCCTTGCCTAGAGATGATTATACCCCTCCAATTTGCCAACAAATTATGCTGATTTTTTTTTTTTTAGGGTGTCGCGATGCCCGCAATGAATAATATACTTTCGAAATGGATTCCAGTATCAGAGAGAAGCAGGTCACTTGCGCTAGTATATAGTGGAATGTACCTTGGTTCTGTCACAGGCTTGGCATTCTCACCTGTGCTAATCCAGAAATTTGGGTGGCCATCGGTGTTTTACTCATTTGGATCCCTTGGAAGTGTCTGGTTTGTTTTATGGTTGAGTAAAGTAAGCCATCTTTTGCATAAATTCAGTGGAATCTGCTTTATATATCTGTTCCTGATTGTAAAAATGTTGATAGGAGGCCTTTCTACTTTTCCAACCTGCGGAGCATATTTTCATGTTTTGTGTTGTGATAATTTTTTAAGGGACTGTCTCATGAAGTGTTGCATAACTTGACTTCATTGTTATGATTCTGCAAGAAATAATCAATTAGTGTTGCATTGACTTGATAAATGAATAATTTAGTTTTCTCGCACAATATCTTGAGAATTTTATGTTATAGCAACTCCTTAGCTTTGACCATAACATTTATAAATTATAAATGTGAGGGAACTTTGTAATTCCTCATGAAAAACTTGATTCTAATATCTTTTCCCTTCTGGTGGGGCCCTTTCCAGGCATACAGCTCACCAAAAGAAGACCCAGATCTTGGGGCAGAAGAGAAGAAGCTCATACTTGGCGGCAATGTATCAAAAGAACCTGTATCAGTTATTCCTTGGAAATTGATTTTATCAAAGGCACCTGTATGGGCTTTAATAATCTCTCACTTCTGCCACAATTGGGGGACATTTATTCTATTAACCTGGATGCCTACGTACTACAATCAGGTGCTTACTGTTTATTATAAGTTTTTTTTTTTTTTCAGAATTCATAATTGCCTTCCAGCATTTTAGAATGTACATGTCCTTTACAAATACTGTATAATATTCCAAATCTTTGTGAGCTAGCGTGGGATCACAGTGCTTATACCCATATTTACTAATTGGAGTTTTTTACATGTAGATCTATTTTACATCATATAATTTTTTCACAAATGGATGTGGGGGATACCCATCAAAACTGTCCACATAATGCTGGTCTTGTTTACATGAAACTTTTAGGATTTGTACATTACCTTGTCCCATAGTTTTATAAAGTTGTTCTTTAATAATTGGCTTCTTGGTTGTGTTTAAAGATAAAAATGTTTGTAATTTGGAACTTCTTGATGTTAAAGTCCGTTATTTACATGCAATTAAGTTAAACTCAAGTCTTGTACAGACAACTATTTTTATTTCTTGGTAATTACTATAAAGGTAAGTGCTGGTATTATCAGATTACATCTGAAATGTGATTGTCGTACTGATCTATGGCTTGAATGTTAGGTGATATGATGAAAAATAACTGATAAAGAAAAAATTGCATGAAATGTTTTGTCCATTTAATGAATTTGCTAATAGTTCATTCTCTCAGGTTCTGAAGTTCAATCTCACTGAATCTGGGCTATTATGTGTCCTGCCATGGTTAACCATGGCTATTTTCGCAAATATAGGAGGCTGGATTGCTGATACACTTGTGAGCAAAGGCCTTTCCATAACATCGGTTCGAAAGGTAAGCAGCTCTTAATAAAGCTAATCTTTATTAATTAAATAAATTGTTCTTGATGAAATTTTTAAATCAAATAACAGTACCGGAGCATTCACTGCAGTCCCAGTATAAACAAAATTTTATTGTGAAAATTTTCAAGTACTTGTCCAGGATAATAAATAATGCTCTGATTAAAACTTTTAAGTAAAGAAATTGGGACCTGGACTGATTCATTTTCCTTTTTGACCTTTAAAATAATTTCGCTTTTAAAAATTTCCTCTTTTGACAGATTATGCAATCAATCGGGTTTCTAGGTCCTGCATTTTTTCTTACACAGCTAAGCCATGTGAGAACACCCGCCATGGCAGTGCTTTGCATGGCTTGCAGTCAGGTTTGAGCTAGATTGATATATATCTTTCCTAATTTTAGATCCTTCTGTTTTTAAATTAACTTTTATGCTCTGTTTAAGTTTCATTTCTGATTATAAACCATATATGCCTTAAGAGCATGTCCGACAGTTTTGAATGTATGTATGCAAAGTTGCCTAATATTAAAATAATTTATTTCTTTACAGGGATCTGATGCATTCTCACAGTCTGGCCTATATTCCAATCATCAAGACATTGGACCACGCTATGCTGTGAGTTACTACTATTTTAGTTTTTATGTACCAAGATCAGCAAACTGTCAAATATAGCTTAATAGTGTTTGGACTTTTCATACATTTTTTATATAATAAAAGAGATCAGCAAACCAGCAATAAACTGGTTGATCATTACAGACCAAAGACTAACTGTATTCGTTGATTGAGAGTTGTATTTGGTGGTGCACATATTGTGAGCTGAAGCTCTAAAGTTTTTTTATTCTAATTAGCAGAACTGATGCTAAAACTGTTCTACTTGAAGTACCAGGAAAAAAATGTCAAATCACTTCAACAATCTGTGAGCTTTATTTTTTATTTTTTTCACGACTAAGAAGTCATTCATGAGTACTGTTAAGTTACTGATCGTCAGTACCCTGTACAAGTACCTTGTCAATATATTTTATCTATTCATTTTGATATGCTTTCTGTTATAATGGTTTCTACTCGTCTAGATGTTTCATTTAATATTATTCCATAAGAATGTTAACTATTTGAAATTTCAGGGAGTATTGCTGGGACTATCAAATACTGCAGGAGTGCTAGCTGGTGTCTTTGGTACAGCTGCAACTGGATACATACTCCAAAGAGGTAAAAATACTACACTTGCATTCTAAAGTCTAAGCCATTTTTTGTGATTATTCACTTATATGCTATCTGTAGGTTCTTGGGATGATGTATTTAAGGTTGCTGTTGTATTGTACATAATTGGCACATTGGTCTGGAATATCTTTTCAACTGGAGAGAAAGTTCTTGACTGAAGAATGTGATCTCAATGAAGGAGGAGGCTATATAAACAATTGAGTTTAAAAGAAAAAACAAAGATGGAGCAAAATTAAAGACTAAATTTGTCAAGCACTTGGAAGAGTAAAGGAAACCTGCAGAAATGAAAGAGAGCTACAATCACAATTTTCGATCAAATAGAGGGACTTTTATATTTTCTCTTGAAATCTTGGATTAACTTGGCACCTTTTGCAAATGCCATGTACCATGATCTAAATGCTTTCTGTATAGAAGATAGTGGATATTTCCACTTCTATAATTTAAGCATACTTATTAAAAGGCCTATATGATCAACTCTGCTTCATCATACTGGACTGAGAAGATTGGTCGTAATATTCTTTCTGATTCAATGTCCTTGACAAAACACATTACTTATATTGTCGATTCAATTCATACATTTTAACTTTCATTGTCAAGCAAGAATCTAAGGATCTTAGAAACAGAATCTAAAATTACAGATGAAAATATTCATACACAAGATATACAGATGGATTACAGAGTTGAATTTCAGTTTTAAGCTTATCACTGAAACATCATCCAGAATATATTATAAGCATACAACCAGGAGCAACATTACAGACAGGGCAGTAAAAACCCAATCATTTATACTTTCATAAAACTAAAGGCATTCTTTTATGAACATCCACATTGAACATTGTAAAATGTGAGTTTATATCTCACTACCAGTAAAATCAAATAGAAACATCAAAACAACAAGAAATAAAGAATACGGTGAATATTTGCAAGGATTCTACAAGGAAGATGGACTGAGTAAGCAATCATCCATCCCACAACCCTAGAAAAAGAATCCATCCACAATTACCATATGAATTACCATATGAATGATAAATACTTGAATATACCCTTTTTTTGGAAAAGTAGATTATGTTCTCTTCCTCTATAATCTAAAGCCCCAGTGTCTGAATTTGACTCCACATGCCAAAGCCTCCATCAAGTGAAACACCGAATTAACTTTCATTACTTCTAAAATCAGCATCTCCCTCCTTTTCTTTTTGTATATTTATAATGACCCCTCTCAAGTCCCTCTCATGCACATTCACCTTGAGTCCATTTTTCATGAACAAAGTGAGCGACATCTTTTGCTCCACCTGGTGGCCAGGCACCAGCACAAGGCGGTGTCGGAGCAGCACTGCAGCAGCAATGGACTTCATCTGAAGATAAGCCAAATCCTTACCTAAACATATCCTTGGACCAGCATTGAACGCAACAAACTTGAAAGAGTCATGCATGATGAACTTCGTCCCATCCAATGACAACCACCTCTCAGGTCTAAACTCCATGCAATCCTCACCCCACGTGGACTTCATCCTCCCTGCTGAATAAATCGAATACGTCACGGACGACCCTGCCGGCACAAAAGTTCCATCCGGCAGAAGATCATCGGCCACCACATGCTTTGAGTCCTCTGGCACAGAAGGGTACAACCTCAGTGTCTCAGACAACGCAGCCTTCAGATAAACCAAACGATCAACCTCCTCAAAGGCCAATGGCTCATCCAACCACTGTGTCATGTCATCACCACGTGTCTCCATCAAGACTGTACAAATTTCACGTAGAATCTTCTCCTCCACCTTGGGATTCTGCATCACCAACCAGAAAAACCAGCACAGAGCCACCGATGACGTGTCACGTCCAGCTAGGATAAAGTTCAAGGCCACCTGTTGTAGAAACTTGTCGGTGTAGGATTCTTTCTTCTTCATAAACCTAGTCAACAAGTCATCATGAAGAGGCCCATCTTTCTGCTGATTCAGCAGTTCCACCTTACGTTTCTCAATAACATTTGACAAATGGTCCTCCACATGGACAAGGCTTCGGCTCAAGCTCACTTCCATTCCAAGCCTCAGCCATTTCTTCACTTTCCACAACACCTCAGGCAAGATGAACCTTTGAAGTGAGGCTTCGGTGGCTCGGTCAAAAGACGTTGCAAAACGGTTATCGGGTAACCCTGACACACATGTTTGTGGGTCTCTCCCAAAAGCTAACCCACAAATATTGTCAAAAGTGAGACGCAGCATTAGGTCTTGTAGATCAATGGGTTCAGCTTGATCTTGAGCTTTCTTTAGGATCAAGCAGAGGCGGCTGATTGCTCCGCTCACCCACCGAGCCATGGCTTGACGCAATGTCCTGGTGGTGAATTCCAGGGCTGCTGTCTTGCGCTGAAACAGCCATGTGTCGCCGTCAGAGTTAAAGATCCCATCACCCAGAAGATCATGAAAGACAGCATGCCACGTGGGGCCTTTGGGGTAATTGTCGAAGCGGGTCTTCAGTATGTGTTCCAAGTTCCTGGGGTCGCAGGTTACGGTGACAAGACCTTGCTTTTTGGCGAGGAAGGGGATTGCACAGATGCAAGTCTGGTACGTGCCGCCACACGCGCGTAGGTTGTCGCAGATCCAGTCATGCATGCGGTCGCAGTTGTCTATGAGGCCCGGGAGACTGCCCAATAAGGCCCAGACACGTGGACCCTTCAGGGACCGTGAGATGAAAGTGAACCATATCAAGTAAGCTGTGATCGCCGTTAAAAACAATAGAGCGGTGGAAGTTTCCATTTTGCAGAAACCAAACAACCCAAGAAAGAATAATCAAAATGCCCAGAAGCAGCTACAGCTAAAAAAGAAGAAACTGGATGATGGGGTGGCTAGAAAATGAGTAAAAAAAGTAACTTTCAGTAGAGGGTATGATGAATTAGGAGCATTTTGATGGAAAGGCTTGGGTATGAGGTTGCTGCAAGAGAGTAGTGACTGGGAGAGGAAAATGGAGGAGTGAAAGAAAGTGAAAGAGGTTGTGTTTATGTAAGGGGAAAGAATGAGTGTAGTACAATGAGGTAGAGAGTGTAATGGTGGAGAGAGATTTATAGGTGAAGTTGTTTAGTGAAGAGTTATTATGGCCAGACTGGTTTTTTGACATTGCACCACCCTCTTCTCTCTCTTACTAAACCTGTGAGATGCACCATTATAAATGCTCTCCCAGGGGTTGTTGAAGCTTTTAAAGTTGGAGACACCCACCTGTCCCTCTCTCACTCTAGAATAAGAAACCACACACACTAGAGCTTCTTCTCCCTATCTCTCTCTTGGAGGGATTGCAGCAGGGTGTTCAAGTGAGGCAGGCAATAAAGGAAGGGAAATAAATGAGGTTGGTTGAGGAACATGGATAGAAGGAGGGGGAGCCAGGGAAAATCATCAAACACAGGGAAAAAAAGTGTTTTTGGTTCACAACTCATCACCCTTTTCAGTAAATGGAGCTGTTTTTTACAAACCAAGGTGCTAGCTAGCTCATCAACTATATACTAGTATCAGAATTATGCACTACTTGTTGTGAGGGCAAAAAAGAGTGTTGCCAAGTAGGGTTTGGTTATGGTTTTGGTGAGCAACCTACCAACAATTTATAGCATTTATGTTGGGTGAACTGTCTTCTTATTATCCCTGATCATCCAATTCTCTGCAAAATAATTCAGTAAAAAAGAAATACTTATGAATGAAAAGCTAACAAAGCATGCAAAAGCAACAGTAATCACATCATAGACAATTCTAGGATTCATCAGAGTAGCAGCGTTGACCTACCTCCTCATTTATGTTCCAATTTGAACAATAATAATTATTATTATGCACATGACTGAACTTTTTCGAAACAAAAGTCAAACTACCTTGGCAGAATATTGAATAACACAAACCGTTTGAGTTGAGATCTCCAAGGTCTTCTTCACCGTGAATTGCTTTTTCTCTTTTGCTTTATTTTCACACTCAGAAATGGATCATACTCACACTCCATGACAGATGTAGGTGAGAGCACGAGAAAGAAAACAAGGGTAGCCCAACTTAGATTCTATGTTAGTAAGTACTATAATCTATAGAGAGTAAGACTTATAAGCAAAGTTTGTTTATAATTATTATTACCATTTATTGTTGTTAATTTGAGAAATCTTTTGGAGCATGCAAAATTATTATTGGTTGTACTGTCAGATCAATTATTATAGCTTTCTTAATCTGAGTATATGAACTTTAGAATAATTAAAAATGGTAGAATGGACTGCAAAATGTGTAATAAGTACGAACTGCAGAATTAGTCTCAAAATCCACTCTTTGAGCAATGAAATGAGTGAGTTACTCAGAATTGAATCTCTATATTATAATTAAATAATATACCTAGATTGCATAGGTTGTTTTTAGTGCCATATTTAATCTGGATTGAACTTGTACCCTAATTATGTATAGTGTAAAAGTTTCTATTAAAAATATTCAGTTGATGAGATTTTAATTCTAGCTAAAAAAACTACTTAAGATACATATAAATCATCCAAGTTTTGTTCATAAGCTTCAGCAGTGCACATGTTGATCCATATTTTGCTATAGCTCATAATAATAGATGAAGTTTAAGTAGTTAAAAATGGGAATTTGTCAAACGCGGAAAGAAGGGTACAGAAATTGATGGATTGAGTAAAACGTAAAAGGTTTGAACTTTGAAGAGATATCTGACCTCAGGAATCCAAGAAAGTCAATAGAGTAATAAGGGAAATGACAGGGACACCTCTGCTAAGAAATTAATACATTTCAGGAAGTGACGATGAAGATGCTTATCAAATTAGAAAAGCTTTTTATTTTTAAATTTAAAAAATTATGAAATCATATATATATATATATATATATATATATATATATATAGAAAAAAAAAAAAAAAAAACTACAAAAAAAAAATAATTAATCTCTCCTAAAAAATTTAAAAACCAAACCCTTTTAATAACAAAAAATAAGTAGGTTTTAAGTGCAAATTCAATTTAATTAAGGCCCTTTATTTTGAATTTTTTTCTTTTTTTTTTCCAATATAT
>Ga0099824_1011093_pt1 | contig 10340 bp, 3 predicted proteins | sample SiratrowhiteBW_FD_76837 | JGI IMG/M metagenome (GOLD analysis project Ga0099824, IMG submission 76837) | Root nodule microbial communities of legume samples collected from California, USA - Siratro white BW | ecosystem: Host-associated > Plants > Roots > Nodule | place: USA: California... | reverse complement strand
TTAAATTTTATTTTTATAATTTAAAAAATAATATATATAAAAAAAAAAAAATATATATATATATATATATATATATATATATATATATATATATATTCAATAAGCTAAAATTCAGAATTACGTCATAAATATAAGGAATCGATTAAACTTATTGTGTTCTTACAAATCATCTCCTTTTAGTCGCGGTCTAAACTTTTCACATAATAAATGTTAAATTTGTTAAATCAATTTTAATGGAAAGATCAATTAAATTGATTTACAAATCAAAAAGTCAAATTGAACCATTCATTAATAATAAAATAAATTAAAAATAATAATGATAATAATAATTAGACCGTAATATTAATAAGTATTCTTTAAGAGGTAAGAAAAAATTTTAAAATTATGAAAAAATTGTTCAAACACAATTTAAACTTTTATGATTCTTTATAATTTTATATTTATAAAATATTCTCAAAATAAGTATTTTCAATATATATATATATATATATATATATATAATCTTGTAAAAATTTATATAGGCATATTATATTAAATCAATTGTTTAATAATTAAAAATAACATTAGCATTTTTGTATCAAGTTCGATATGACACTAGTTATAACTATTTTATCTTTTAAATAGCAATTGAGCAGCATTATTATTTGAAACATTGCAAACAAATATATCTTCTATTAGAAGGGAAAGAAAGCTATTGTACCTCCTTCTAAGTCATTCCATTGAAATAGATTCATGGAATACATCCTTAGAACCAGAAAATGGTAAAATACTAATGTGAAATGTGAAAGGACAGCAACTGCTGAAAAGAAATAAATGAATAGTTATTGGTAGTGCCTAATTCCAACCATGTGTTGCTTGCAATAAATGTCTCAAGTTTTCTTTTGAAATATACTATACTATTGTCCCAAAAAAAAAAAAAAACTAGTTGTAGTAACCTATTAATAATTATACATGATAGTACTTTATTTGTATTATGTCTCAAATTGAGGTGAGTGATGGTTACTCCACATATCAGTTTCTCATTCAATGTATAAATACATATGTCATTAAAAAAAATTAGACACTACTTTTAAAATGTACATGGTCTTGTTATCAAAAGAAAGAAAAATGTAAATGTTCCTTTAGTTACAATACATTTTTTTTTTCTTCTTGAAACAATACATTTCTCACACTATATGAAGAGTGAGACACTCCTTTAGGCAGGTACATTTTAAACTATGGGTTTTGTGTGTTGTTTGTGCAAATTTTGTCATTTTTTTCTTTGATGAAAAAATGTTTAATTTTTTTTTCTTTAAGAAGTGTTCCCAAATAAAGTACTAATATATGAATGGAATTTAAAGATCCGCCACCTTTGTAGAAATTTGGTCTGTTCTATACTCATGCTTGTCTCAAATTGCTCTTTGACTTAAAAGAGCTTATTTGACTTCAGAAGTGCTTCCACAGTGAGAAAGAAAGCATCTATAGAACAACAAATAAATGAATGTTTGAATTTCAGAAGTATAATATGTTGAGTCGGTGATATTAGAAATATTATTAGTATTCACACCACATCTATGAAACACAACCATATCATAACATGTCTAATCTGAGATTTTTTTGTAGCTAAAATTAATTAATTTATAAATAATGTATTTTTTCTTAGAGAATTTATCTCACAAAACATTTTTAATGTATAAGAAATAATTATTTATTTGGTTATAAGATTTAAAAATAGCGTATCCTCAAATGTAAATACATAAAGTTGAAGTTGAGTGGAGAATATTATCCATGAATCTCAAATATTTTATTGGTGATATTATTATAATCAAAATCATTTATGAATACATAATGACAATTATTGCGGTCAACGTATCATTATTTAAATTAATATAATTGCGCACTAACCAAGCCTCTCCCTCAGGCCAAACACGTCAGAATGGTCCCTCCTTTTACTTCTTTGCCACACAAAGTTTTAATTTCACCACATAGTGTTCAGAACAAATTATAAATTTTCACTTTCTTAATTTTCCTAGTACAAATTGAACAAATAAAAAGTCAGTGGCTGAGTCCAAATCCCTCACACCAGGATCAAGGTTTTTGAACTGTGAGTTGTAATTATAGTTTTTAGTTGGAGGAGATTGGTGTTAGTTTGTGACTAATTTCTTTTTTAAAGTTTGTGACTAATTTGTTAGCCTATACTAAGCATGATGTAATCATGGTAACTTTCACTGGTATATAGTTTTTCTAGGTTGCCCCCTCTATAATAATATAAACTTCGGTCTTATATATATAAAAAGATAAGTAAGCTTATTAAATCAGTTGACTTTAATTCACAAGTACTAACTACATTAATTATGAAATTAAAATAAAAAATTAATTGGGATGTCTGATATACTTTCAAATATTTTTTTTCTCTATTTTTATTCCTTAAATTCACGGGTTAACAAAATATATTTTAATATTATTTTTTTAAATTATAAAATTAAATTATTCAATTAGTGGATATATTTAATGATAATACTATAATTTAATAAATAGTTTTCTTAATCCTTAATTTTTCATATATTTTTAATAATCTCATAAATTATCAAATTTTATGATAAATAAGTAAATATTTAGATAGTTGACTATACAATAAATTAAAATTATAAAATGAATTTAAAAACAATACTTCGTAAAATTATAAGAGAATCGACTAACATAGTTTAATATTTTTACGAGGACGAGAAAAATATAAGAATTAAAAAAAAAAATTAGGGTTTATTTATGTTCTGTGGTGGTTCACTGTGATATGATCTTCTTCATGTCTTCTGCTATTTATAATTTCTTCTTTTTTAATAAATCAATTTATATTTATTCTCAAATATTATCATTTTAATCATTATATGTTCTTTTACGTGTCAAAGATTAATTTTAAAAATATTTTCTTTTCAATTAAGTTGCTGATTTTTGTTTTTTATTTTCTTTTAAATATTTTGTTTCTAAATTATTCTTTTTTCTATATATAAACAATTTATCTCATAACCATTAAATCTATTGTGATATATATTATAAAATTTGAAACAAATTTGTTTTAAATTAAATAAAAGTTGCAGATGATTATTTTACGGAATAGAAAATCTAAAAAATATTTAGTAAAAGATTTGATTGGATTTGAAATTCATAAAATCTCTCCAGATAATTAAAGACAAGAAAAAAAACATGCTTAAAATTTAACTTTAACCAATAATCTCAATTTGTGATGTCCAATTAATTTTAGTTGAGTAAATATTATCTAAAACATTGATTATATTGAGTAAATCTTATCTAAAACATTGATTATATTCTAAATTAAGTTTTTAAAAAATTAAATACTTTAATTATGAATAAAAATATACTTACTAAATACGTTTGAAAGATATAACGTTTTTCATAATTAAAAGAAAAAAAGTTGACCAAATTTATAATGTGAGCTAATTTGATTTTTGGTTTATTTTTGACACATTTCATCTTTCATCCAGATTTTTATTAGTAGCCAAATAAAGAAAATGCAGAAAATTCAGACTGGGATGACACTACCGAAGTTGGAATTTCATTTGAAATATTTAAATTAACTTTTTAGTTTCAACTGAGAATTCTTTCAGATTCAATTACAAAAATTATTTTAAAATCTAGAAAACCTATAAACTATAATAAATTATATATATCTTTTTCAATTTGAGTTAATTTCTTATCCTAAATTGAATTATATACTTCATCATTAAGTAATAATGGTTGGAGTTGTATTTTCCATGGCTGTTTGTATTTGAGGACAAAGGATTCATTTTGACAAAATGATACAGGCCAGTTCAGGCACAGTCATCATCTCCATTATTTTCAACAAAAAAATTAGTGCACATGACATCCTTCAATGGCCCCACCACCCCAACCTATGCTATAAATTTTTCTTTCAAACCCTCTATGCTTGTCACTCCTCTTTCTCTTTCACTCTCTCACTCAAGGAAAAAAAAAAAAAACTCATTTTGAAGCAAAAATGGATCTGTGTAGGAGCTCACATGCTTACTCAAAGGTGGATAAGGAAGACCCTGAAGACATAATCCACAGAAGGGCACAGTTTTTGATCCACAAAGTGTTGGAGAAAGCAGATTCACGCAGAAAGCCATCGTGCCTCAGACTCAGAATTTCTAAGTTGAAGGTTAAGATTGGAAGGAGGTTAATGAGGCTGAGGAAGAAGATTATCTCAGGTGTTTCCTCAGTCAGACTTGGCATTCATGGACACTTCATGAGCCAACTCAAAACATGGAAGAGACTCTTTGGCAGAGGAAGACAATCACAGACCCTCATTACCCTTCCTCCTCTCATCAACTGATGTGTACATTTTACAAGGAAACTCATGTTTTATGCAATACAATCTCATGTTTCTGTCTTCTTTGGTTTTTTATGTGTTTTATTTAGCTTATACAAAGAGTGTGAAATCATATCAGATCAATTTTGAGTTGTTTCTCTTTTTCCATCTCTCTCTTTTGGTACTTTAAGATTCTGTACTATGATGCAGAAATAGATGAAACAACAATTTCTGCCTCTTGCCAATTAAGTTTCATTATTGCATTCTCAAGTGATGGAAATGTCTTTTGCTAAAATGAATTGATGACAAGTTTGGAGAGATGACAGGAGCTATAATATTGAAAGGTTATACCAGGACATTGTTTCTGTCATATACTACTAGCCATGATTTTAATAAAAAACAATGGACACTGCTAAGTTATTATCCACATTATATTATGTGTAACCTCTTTACTAAATCATCCCTCTATTCCATTTTTCATCAATTACCCTTTTGCCTTGTGAGAAAATATGGAAAAACTTTCACATATATGAATCATTTTATAAAATTTTCAAATGAAAATTAAATAAAAAAAATCACCTTTTTCTAGTTAGACTTCCCTTTTCTTCTGTTACATTGAAACATACAGTTCAAAATAAAGAAGTGTTGAAATGGTGTAATCAATCGCTGATGTGGGTTTGCACAAGTGACAGACACAGCTTTAATGAGTATTAATCAAGAAAACGACATGCTATGACATTGGGAGTGGACGGTGCAGTAGTTAAGTTTCTGATAGCAGCTGCCATTGCCGTCTGATATTTGATTATGCATCATCCTAATTCCCTTGTGCTGAATCAATTAGGCCATGAGGGAAAGACTTGTAATTCATGGTCTTGTTTATCTCAACCTGTGTATATTATTAATAGAGACAATCACAAACTTCCCCAAATAGAACTTCATTCTGATCAATCAACTACAAGGATATTATAATTATCCAATTGTACATGACAGCAATTCTTTTCTTATCTTATGGTACGAAAATCTTGAACCACTTGGCGTTTTACTTTTGTTCCGTTACCTAAGAAGCTTAGCTAGGCACTAGCTCAACAAAGATAGACTACGAATTTCTTCTATCAAATTTTGGATAATCTAATTTCTTAGATACTTGTCTCATATGTGTGCAACATGAACGTAATAGAAGTCTTAATTCTTAAGGTGATAAACATGGCTGCAAGTTAGGATTCTTTCATTCCAAGATCTGATTGTGAATTAAAAATTAGTAGTAGTAATAATAATACTGTTATTAATAATTAAAAACTAGATGTGAAAGTAAGTGCAAGCATTAATGAGAATAATAATTATTGGGGAAAAGAGTCAACTCGTCAAAAATACAGCTTCCACTACAGTAACTTGGTGATCCAGCAACCAAATCTGAACACTTCTCTCCATCAAATAATTGCCTATGTACAGGTGTATGGAACCAAATGCTCCCATTGATGCTGCAAGAACCCAGCCTGGCTACTAAATATGAGACATTTTTTTATTATCTGAATAAACAATCCTCCCTTGTGAGAAAATTTCGGTAACTTGTGGTTTTGATCCTCATCAAGAAGCTGTAGTTATTTTCAGTAGGGAAAACCATGTTTGGAAAAATCAGAGACCTCTCCAACAATCATTTCGGTCCCTTATTAAAATAAATTAAAAAACTTTGGTAAGCACTGTTGATGATGGTAGAAAATAGTGAGTTGTGAATGTGAAGGGACACGAGGGACCGGCGCGGTTCATGCACAGCACATTTCTTGGAAAAGCACAGCTCTTTGTTTGAACACCCCACCATTAGCATGCTTTCACGTTTTGGAAGAGTTTGAATCTGACCAAAGTCAACGGTGGGGCATCCATGAATATTCTCAGCTCTCCTACCTCGTGACTGTCATTTCAATTTTCATCACATAATCACATTACACACCAAACTCACAATGCCTGCTCTTTCTATAACTTTTGCCAACATCTGAAACACTTACATATATAACTAAATTATGATATAAGATTAAGTTAAAGGTTAAATGTTTACTTTCTAAAAACACATTTTCCTTTCATGAAATACATATAATTAATATAGGTGTCGTTCATCAATATTTTATATTTAATTAATATAGGTGTCGTTCATGAAATACATATATATTTAATTAATGTAGGTGTCGTTCATCAATGATGTGTGATAACACAAGTGTATCATTGTTATGATATCATGATCAACTAATAAGAATACGTAGTTAGAAATAATATATATGTTATGACAACTAACTTATCATAATTTAACAGGATAAGATGATAAAATATTTCAATGGAAGAGAAAACAATGCGTGTGAAAATATAGATTAAGATTTAAAAAAACAAGAATATTTATCAATAGCAGGACTGATTCATGACATAGGATATTCAAATAGATACTCAATCATTAAAACTAAATTTCTTAAAGTTAAGTTATTTCATTTTGACTAAAGTGTTCTTTAGTGAGATACAAAATTTATGTTTAATCAAATTAACTTCTAATCAAGTTCTATGACAATTAAGTTAAGTTAAAAACATTAAGGATTATAGTTGTTAGAGATTTCATATCAATTATATGTAAAAGATCAATTAAATATTATATAAATAGATATAAATCTTATTTTATTTGTAAGGTTAAATTAATCTTAAAATCAACTTTTTACAATAATATATAAAGAACTTAAAAAAATTCTAAACTTACTCAAACAAAATGTAAAACATATATAAATAGGTCTTAGGTGTCATACATCCTTTCAAGAATTTATGCTAGACGTGAAATTTCATCTTAGACTCCACTCATCTTTATTATCTTTTTTTTTTTTTTTCAAGTTGAAGTTACTGAATACTTCCACTTCTTAAGAAATACTTATTGAAAAAGAAAACTAACATAGTAACATATTTTAAAATAAAAAAAATAGAGTAAATAATGATAAAATTATTCTTAAATCTAACAAGATTTCGTATAAAACAACTTCAAAATATGATGCATCGGGAGACACATTAATCAACCATCCAATCAAAAGTGCAAAGGAAAAAACATTCCTTGTATTCATGTTTTTTTTTTTTTTTTTCTATCCTTATGTATGATCAACAATTAAAACTATAGTGAGATTTTTGAATGGGTTAAATCATATAACATTAGAGATGCAGTGGAATTGTAAGAGTATGTGGAGATAGCAGACTTGTTACCAAGGCTACCCAAGTGGAACAATAGGAAGAGTTCCAATTCTCAAAATAATTGTAACTGGGGAGAAAAGTTCTATATAAGGGAAAGACGTCAAATAGATTAAATAATTTCCCTCACTAAGAGCAAATTAAGTTGGATTAGTTGAGTCCTTCTAAATCTGTTGAATCCTTGGGAATAAGATTTTCCACCCCTTTCTAGATCTAATTCACTCAACCTTTTTCAAATTTGAGGTGTTTTGATGCTTTGAATTTTTACTTTTTTTATTTCATCATTATAACCAAAAGTTATACATTAACATAAGGTTAAAGTATTTTAGAAAATATATCATTAGAAGTAATTAAAACATGATAACAAGTAAGTACATTAAATCTTTTTTTAAGTGCAATTTACCTTATTAAATATGGTAAAACAAGTAGTCAAGAACACAACTTTTAGTATCAATTTTTTTATTCTTTCTTTCTACAAGAAAGAAATATCTCAACTCTGTACTTTAGCCTGCTTCTTGTGCTCCCACACCTCCAATCGTTCCTTCGTTGTATTTACCTGTGTTCATAATTTTATCATATACATGGAATATGATCAATAAAACGAAACAAGATATATAGTTTTTTAACACTCTTGGTGAATTCACTGTCAAAATGAAGGTTAATAAAAAGGTGGAAAGCAATTAATGTCTATTTAGTTTCATTTAGGATGGAAAAATGAATAATTTCCAACACAAAAATAAGTGTAAAAAGGATATATACACCATGGGAGAATAGAGTCATTATCCTAAAAGTGGGAGTGATAATCCTGTAACTTAAAGAGTTTCTCAAGTCTTTCCATAAAACTTATAATATATTAAGATGTAATTAAATATATTTGAGACAATTATGTGACCATAAACAAAGAAATATCACCTCTTTATCCCAATCAGTGCGAAGTGTGATCCATAACAAAATGAGGGTCTGCAACAGTGTTCCCCCGATCATACCGGACCATATTCCCTGAATATTATTACATATCAAAACAAATGTTTCATAAATTTTAATTTGATCAACATGATCCAGGTTTTCTTTTCCTATGTTTGAAGTTTGTCTTCCTATCTATTCCATACAACAGTGATTGGTAAAATTGATATAAAATTGGATCTTGCTTCTAGAAATAACCAAGTATATATCAACTAACCAATTCTAAATTTATGTAATTTGAAATATAATATGAAAATTCTTGTTACAAAACAAAACTATTATTTTTATAGGCTATTAATGTTTCTTTTATTGAATCATTAAAAAACCAATGATTTTTTATGATATAGTTTTAAAATAATTATTACAAAATCAATATTTTTATTGTTGATAATAATTTATAACCAGATGATATTATACAAAATTACACTCAATAGATTTTAATTAAATTCATTATATTTAATTTTTTATTAATTTTTTTACAAAAATAAGAAAATAAATAAATAAATAATATTTTTTAGGAAAATATATTTTATTTATGTAACATGCAGTAAATGATTCATAAGGCCCAATAAATATTGTTACCTGCACACCTAGACCGAACTTGAAGCCCAAAATACAACCCAATGGAACTCCAATCCCATAATAACAGCCCACATTCACATAGGCCACAGTGGCTTGCCATCCGCACCCAACAGCCACTCCTACAAAAAGTGGTGACTCTTTCAATTATTTTTTTACACTAAACATTATCATATAAAACTTTTATATTTAGTTTCAATTAATAGATATACTATTAGGTCGGCTGAATTCTATAAATAAAATATTAAAATAAAATATACCCTACTTTAATATCACATCAAAGTCAAAATAAAAGATTTGTAATGACCACCAAAGTGTAATTTGGTTATCTCTAGGAGAGGATTTAGCAGAGAGAAAATTAATTACTATTAAGTATAAAACTCAGCTTATACGAAATATTCATTAAAAACATTGAATAAATATATACAAGTTAACATGATCAAAATTCTTAAAAATAATATAAGCAAAAAATTATATAATTATATATAATTTAATGATACTATATAAAAATGGAATAAGTGGTTTGAATTTATTAATAATAATAAAATAATTATATATATTCATGTTATATCGATATAAAATTTAAAATCTGATAAATTGGTAATAAGTTATATACATAATAGTATTCATGATTAAAAATATTGCATTATATTATTATATTAGAATTTTAAAAAATGTAGTTATCAATTTGTGTCTGGATCTTTTATTATTTAAATAATTTTCAGTAAGTTAATATTTAAAATAATTAATGTAATTAAAATAATGGATAGATTATTTGATCACCACTTTATTCTCAACAATGATTAATATACACTTTTTTTCTTTTATTAAATTTAACATTTTAATATTTTATCCCTACCTAAAGCTTATACCAAGATTAATATAATAAATTTTAATTTTTTAAATATAATTAATAAAAAAATATGTATTTAAAAAATTAAGTTATTCATCATTTTTAAAGAATTATTGTGTTAATTTTTTTAAGGGAATATGATAATACTTTCAATCAGTATTTATACTCTTAGTTTTGTATATTTTTATAACCTCGTTAACTATATATAAGCTTTTGTTTGAGGTATATTACTAACTTAGTGGAAAAAAAATACTATTATACATTATTGCTATTTCAGACAAATAGTATTCACTTGAGTAAATTAGAAGTTAAACAGATAGTTTAGTCACTAATATATATCTATATATACATACACATACATATACATATATATATATATATATATATATATATATATATATATATATATATATATATATATATATATATATATTTTTT
>Ga0099824_1011091_pt1 | contig 10341 bp, 7 predicted proteins | sample SiratrowhiteBW_FD_76837 | JGI IMG/M metagenome (GOLD analysis project Ga0099824, IMG submission 76837) | Root nodule microbial communities of legume samples collected from California, USA - Siratro white BW | ecosystem: Host-associated > Plants > Roots > Nodule | place: USA: California... | reverse complement strand
ATATATATATATATATAAAGAATCTGCTCTCTTCTTCCTCTTATAATGAGATCTCTTCATTTTATAATGAGATCGACATTCTTAATGTCGATGATGTTTATGAATAATGAGAGAGGTAAAATTGATTTTCTATAACATTTCTAAAGACTAACATTTTAGTTGGAATTTGGAGTTCTATTGACTAATATGATGATTTTAAAGATTTATTAAAGGTTATAGATTGCTAGTACAAAAATGAGATTTTAAATCGATTGTAGAGGCTTTCTACATCGGTTTCACAATCGATGTTGATGCAGGCGATGTAGAAAGTTCATTATTTCTTACATTTGTTATAAAACTGATGTAACCATTGTAGTTTGTCACAATATTACATCGGTTATAGAAATAACCGACATTAAAAAGGGTCCTTAAAAGCCTAGAAAAATTTAAAATTTGCGAACTATTACATTAGTTGTAGCTCGTAACCGATGTAATATCCCATTCCAGTGGACCTAAGGATTTGCATTGTGTGGGACATATTACATCAGTTCCCCTGAAAGTTGGACCAAAAATAATGGAAATTAGAACAGAATCCAATTGTGCCTAGCACAGCTAACTTGGGCCCAACACAAGCGTTGAATTTAAGATTCTATTCAATAGTTGCTTACATTAGGGTTTGGTATCTTTGACAAGAGATAATAAAAAATCAGACTTGGAGGCAGCTTAGGGTTTCTAGGTTTAATTAATCCTCTTCCGTTATTCTTATTGATTGTTTGCTCTTCTCATGACTATGAGGAGCTAAACCTATTATTATTGGGGTTAGATGTAATCAGACGGATCTCTCATGTAATCAATATTTGTTTTATCTATGTATTATCATAAATGTTTTTCCTTCAATATATTAGTATTTTAATTCTACATATAGTGTTTGTTATGTCGATTCATAACTTGATTATTCTTGGGGTATTGGAAAATATCACTTGTAATTTAGATTTAAATTAATTTACCAAATGAAAGCTCATGTTTAGAAATAGATTGTGATTCATTTGTTGTCCTAAAACCCTTGTGACAAAAGCAAGATTCATTTATAAGTTGCTCAAGAAATTGATGGTTAATAAATAATCTTAGACTCATTTGTTACGGAATTGAGGTTGAGTATTATTGTCGATTAACATTGATAATTGATTGAAAAGAAGAAAATTATTTTTATACATGAGAGTGAGGTTTGGTGAAATCTAACCATGGAAATTTCATTCTATTCACTTCTTACACTTTTTCTGTATTCCATGTTTTGATATAAAAACCCTAAAAATATTTACTTATTTGAATTTATGCACAACATTATTATTATGGATTATTTCTTGAGTCTAGATTTATTATAATTGTTTAAATTGTTGTGTATTGCACAAGTCCCTTGGGAGAGAAAGATAATTTATTACTTACTACATTGCGACTGATACATTTTCCATAATTATAAAATATGTTAACATAGTACATGAAATTAAAATAGACAATGTAAAGAAAATAGGTTGACTCTCAAGTTCTTTCACATAAAATTCTTACTTGGTTCTCTTAAGATTATTATGCTTCAATTTTATTCAGATAGTTGAATTCAATCATGCAAGCGTCAATTAAATTCAGCATAATCTTATTAGCAAAACAAGTGTCTATTGATGTATTTAATATCTCACCTCGTTTCCAAGTGTTTACTCAATGATATGTATATCTTTTATCTCTTGACTAGGTGTACAAGAAATTGATTAAGACTAAGCGAATTTACTAACAACTCTAATTAAGGGAAAACAAATGAATTGTCAACAAGCGTTCAAAAACAAATACTTTTCCAAAAAATAGATTTCAAAAAGACCAATAATAAACACAATTGTTACAGAGAATGTAAAGAACAAATCATTGTTGAACAGAAAGCTCAGAATTCGTTGCAAAATCATAAGAGAATCAACTCAAAGGAGTTTAGCCTTCCATAAGGAAGACAAAAATGAAATAATTATAAATACAAAATAAAATTAGGGTTTTTGCTATGTGGCGCGTGCGGCGCCCTATGGTACCATCTGTCCTCTTCATGTCTTCTCCAATCTCTATTTAATTTTTTTCTTCACAAAATTAACTTAGATTTAATTCTTATATATTATTCATGCAATTATAAGATATTTTCTTATGTGTCACAAAATATCTTCAAGGAAATTTAGATACAAAATTTTTGTCTCAATCATTTTTGCAATTATTAACTATTTTTGTCTTTATTGCATATTATCATTGCATATATCTTCTTTCCATATCCATTGCAAGAGATATTGCAAAATATTTGAAGTAGATTTGCTCTAAATCAAGTAAGAATTGCATAGGATTATCTTTGTAGAAAATCTAAATAATATAAGTGCAGAAGATTTGATTGAATTTGGAACTAATAAAATCTATGCAAATAATTAGAAACAAGAAAAATAAGAGAATATGCTTCCAAGTTTAACTAATAATCTCAACTGAGGTCCAATTAATCGTAATTGAGTAAATCTTATTTAAAGTAATGGATTTATTCTCAATTACAGTCTAAGAAAGCCATAATTAAAGTGTCTATGCATGGGTAATATATACTTATCAAGAGTCTTCATAATGTCCACCATAAGTCCTATGTGAGCTTCCTCCTCATATTCGAAGTCAGACATATTTAGATCTTCCTAGGTTGACATGATACTTTTCTTCTTGATAGGTTTTCTCTTTCAGTATCTCTTAGATTCTTCCTGGTTTTGCTCTAGACATTAAAATCTCACGTTTCCAACCTTTTTGCACCTGTACCAAATCCACTTCTCATTAATACCCTTTTTGGTTTGTCTATCTTTCTAAAAGTTCCATTTATTTGTCCATATTCTCTGAAACTTTTGGGTTAAGAAATTAAGGTCTTCATCATCAGACTCTTAGTACGCTAATGTATTTTCATCAAATTTAAGAGCTATTGTCTTTATGTGAGGTTTTGAGAGCCAAATTCTTACCCTTATCATTTCTATCATCTTTTTGCAAGACCTATTCGTGAATGATAAGTATGCCTACTAGTTCTTCAAGTTACATAACTTCTACATCCTTAGATGCTCTAAGGGTTGTTTTATGTGATCTCCATTTTTGAGGGAGAGTACTATATTTTTTCATTTATGTCATATTGATTAATGATAGTACCTAAGGATCTGAGACTATTCAAGATAGTCTGAAGTCGTGCTATAATTAATTGCATGGACTCATTTTCCTCAATGGTAAACATTTCATACTACATCTTTATTAGAGTAAGTTTACTTCTTCTTACCTCCTTATCCTTCATGAGACCAAGATAGTGTCTCCCAAACCTCTTTTGCACTTACCATATCATGAACTTTTGAGAATTCTTCTTGAGACAAAGTGCACAATGAGATATGTTTGGCCTTGACATTTAGTTAATACAAATCCATCTATTCCTTACTCTAGGATTTCTAATCAGTAAGCTTTCCATAGGAGTGAAATACAGAGGAAACACCTGTCTTAATGATTTGTGTGAGACCTACATCGTTGAATACCAAAAAAGATGTCATCCTCAACTTCTAGTGATTGTACTTCTCTCCCTTAAACAAGGGTAACTTGTTGATTGATTCACCTTCGAATTCCATGAGTTCTCCAAGGATGTTTCCTGAAGTCCTGTTAAGAACTAACTTCTGAGGTTAGCTTTGATACCAACTGAAGGTGTATTTGGTTCTAGAAAGGGGGTTTGAATCAAGCTTGAGCTCAAATCATGGATTAAAAACAAATCAAACGCAATGCATAATAAAGTATAGAGTGGAGAGAAATAGACACAAATTTATATTGGTTCTCCTTACAATTATGGTGACGTCCATTCCACTTAAGCAAACCTCTTAACAACTTTCACTAAACATGAGTTTTAACACCTCTCCAGGACAAGTATTTTACACCTCTTCAGGCAGGAATTTTAATAACTCTTTAACACCTCTTATACAATGGGAAAAACACTCTCAAAAGAGAGATAAATGAAAGCTCATTGGGTATTCTTCACATAGTGAAGGATTTACAATGGTTTGCCCACAACCCTCTTTATAATTGCTCTCAATAGCAAATATGAAAAATGATACATATGAGAATGAGGAAGGACTTGGTGAAGAAAGAGAAGAGAAGATATGAAGAATAAATTAAAGAAGCATGACAAATGAAGATGTAGATGAAGAATTAAAGAGAGAAAGAGCCTTAGAGCTTTTGAATGAAGAAATTATTAGAACAAATGATTGTAAATTGTTGAAATTAGAAAGTACTTGAGAAAAGTAAAAATTTGAGAGTAAAAACTTGAGAGAATTAGTTTTAAATTAGAAGTGTTTTTTTGGAGGCTTAAGTTGGCACATGCACCTCATATGGGCTACTTAAGTCATCTTTGACTCTTAAAATTTGAAGACACATTCAAAGTACATGCATCGTAATAATTACATTCATGCATTGTTATAGCTTCCAAGTGCATTCCTCATGTACATTCATCCTAGTCATCTTAGAGTAATCATTACATTCATGCATTGTTATAACTTCCAAGTGTATTCCATCATGTAAATTCATCCTAGTCATCTTAGATGTAATTATTACATTCATGTACATTAGTAACCACCAAGTCTATGAATTTCTCAAGTACTTGGATGCATGAAACTATCTATTTCTGATATACATGAGCAAAAGTATCAAACTTTGAATTTCTGATTGAATGAAAAATATACGAAACTTTGAGTTTCTGATGATAAATGGTGCATGAAACTTTGAGTTTTTGAGTATATGAAAAATGTATGAAACCTTGAGTTTCTGATGGATTGAAAGATTCGTGAAACTTTGAGTTTCTTATTATGAAAGATGCATGTAGTGAATACAGGAAATTTTAATTTTTTGAATGAATATGCATGTTTGAATGCATGTAATTTTTAGTTTCGGATTACTTGAATGTATGCATGAAACTGAATTTCTTAATTTTTTTTTGAATGATATGTATGAAACTTTGAGTTTTTTTTTTTCTTTTGAATGTATGCATGCGTGAATGCATTAAATTTTAAATTTTTGAATGAATATGCCTAAAACTTTGAGTTTTTGAATGAATATACATGTTTGGATGCATGGAATTATTGGAGAATGCATTTGTGGATGCATGAAAATCTAGAAAAAATGCACATATGAATGCGTGAGACCTCAAAAAGTGTGTCAGTTTTATATGGAGAAAAATATGAATGAAATTCTACACATAGAAAAACATGTTTTTTTTTTCATTTTCATTTTTTTCTTATTTTCAATGCTATAAATCAAATGCTTTTTTAGTAATCATTGAATTTATTGAATTTGAAAATATTTTCTTTTTTATTTGATTTTGATTTTTCTTTTAAAAGAAGCTTGACCAATCTTAATGTCTGACAATTGAAATCAGAATGTCATTGACTTCACCATTTGTTACATTTCGCTGTATATGTACTCAAATTGGTGGGTGAACAAAAATTTGAGAGACAAGATTTTTGGTAAGCTGAGGAGAGTCCAAATGACCTTACCTCAGACTGCAGACGACACTACCCCAGTTTCAATAAATGGGGATTAAATTCAAATAGATGAAGGGTGCAACTTTACTTTGACAGTTTCTCTCAATCTTTTAATAATATGATACAAACATGATAAACGTGCAAACATAGTTGCCCCAGTTTTGAAGAATGGGAAATTAGGTTCAAAGGGATGGCCAATTTTGGTCAGTTAGATGAATAAAAAAAATGGATTTGGTGGGAAACTGGGATAATGCAACTTACACGGATAAAGTTGTAACTAAAAGTAAACTGATACAAATTTGACCGAATAGGGACTGCCTCAGTTCTTTTGAAATATAGGTGAAAAAGTTAAACCGAAGAATGGTTCGGTCTTGATTGTAGAAAAAAATATGAAGTACACAAGTCAGGAAGGATTGCCCTAGTGTTAGTATTTCTCTGTCACGATTTTCTCTTATTCAGTTGGCAGATTTGTATCATCCTTTTTACCAAAGGCATTCTGATTTTTTCTTTCTTTTTTTCTTTTTTCTCTTTTCTTTCTTTTTTTCTCGACTCGTATTGGAAATCACATCCCTCTATTACAGGGTTATTCTTTATGAAGACCATTGACAATCATTCTTCAATCAATATGGACATTATGTGGCATATAATGTGGCTAAGCTTTAAAGGGTTTCGAAATGAAAGGGTATAAAGGCTTAAAAACTGTTTGTGGCTTTTTATTTTTTTTTTTGAAATAAGGGTCATCAACCTGGTGTTGTGAAAAAATAGTTCAAGTTTTTTTTTGTCGATATCATTTTCTTCTTTCTTTTCTTTTTCATTTCTTCTCTAGGATAGCATCCTTTGTTTTTGAATCATCATCCTTTAGAATTGATGACACACTTTTTTCGTTTTGAATTTACTTTCCTTGATTTTGACTTAGGAGCTTTCAGATGCACTCATTTTTTGATGGATTGCTTCTCGGTAAGCTTTTGATTGTACCTTGAGTTGGATTTCAACATGCTGATGATCCTTGTGTAGGGTATTTTTTGAAAGGAGTTTTTATTTTTCAGGCTCAAAGAAGGTACAATGGAATTTTTTGTTGATATTTTGGGATGAAGAAACATGGCCATATATCATTTTGAGTCATGATTGCTTGATTTTCAGAGAGATTAACTCCTGTAACAGATGTCAACAACTTCTAGCACTTGTCATTTTTTTTCTTTCTCTCTTTTTTTTTGTCATCCTATATTTTGCTTAGATTGCGCTTTAGGGGTTTTCAATCTAACGGACTTTTAAGATTAGTCATGTGAAAAATCCAACTGATTGCCCCAGTGTGATGTTTGCTCTTAATTTTAATGAGCGACACCGTAGATTACTGAGACAAATCCTTTCTCTTTTGGGATGGAAGAAGGAAGGCTCGATGAGGTTTTTAAGTCATCTGCATGCAAATATGTTAGTCTGAAAAGATCAATTTAATTCATCCTTTTTATGCCAAGCTTTAAGACTATGTCAAAAACTTTTTCTTTCATTACTATTTCATCAATAAATTCAATGATTACATAAACATCATTTATTGTTCAATTTCTTTTTTTTCATTTTTATTCTTTCCTCCGCAACATCCATTTAGAATTCTTAGGATTCTATAAACAACCTATGACACATTTTCTTATAAAAAAAGACATATATAAAAAAGAATTTTGAAAATTGAATTTTATTGAAAATTGAATGATGCTGATAAAATGTCATCGTTATTTTTATTTCAATATTTCCAAACACTACAACCAATCATCTGAGTACTAAAGATTAAATCCATAGATTCCCCATTGCTAATTTTCTCAATAGGAAGACAAGGGTGTACAAGAGTGAAATTGTCATCTCCATTTTCCCGCTCAATCGTGTCCACTTGATCAATGTTAGCATTAGTTGCAGTGCTACCATGACTCCTCAAAGGATTCTTCTCAAAAGATTGCATTTTATATTTGAGAGCTCGTCAATTCTTGGTTGAATGGCCCACTTCTCCACCATGATAGTCACACCTGGCATTTGCGTCATAATATCTGGAATGTGGCGGTTAGAAGGATTTTACTGGACATATAGCCACTAATGTATTATTTAGCAAATCGGGTAGATGCTTTGTGTAAGTCATCAGAATAAGGGTGAACTTCACAATCTTCTCTCTAGTGTTCTTCCTTTGGCCACAACCTTGACTCTTATCTTGACTAAGATTTTGACCTCCTGTACTAGGTTGATATGCATTATGAAGTGTAAATGAAGGTCGGTATGCAATCGGTGGCCTGAGAAGATTTTGCTGATAGCTCGGCAAAACATTTACAACGTAAGCAAATGAATATTTGTAGTTGTGTCGTGGATTTCCTTAACAGTAAACATGACAAAAGTTGTTTCAACCTCTCCCTCTTTCTTCTTATTGGAGTTGAACCCAAGTTTTTTAGCATTGGTGACTGCAGACGAGCCTTGTGCTATTTTTTCACTTTTGAGTCCATGTTCAATTCTCTTCCCAATAGTAACGATGTCAGAGAAGTTAGAGGAGAAACTTCTGAGCACATACTCATAGAAAGGAGTTTGGAACATTTGTATGAACATGGTCATCTCTTTTTCAAGTAGTGGAGGTTCAACTTGAGCAGCGAGCTCTCTTCATCTCTGCGCACATTCTTTGAAAGTTTTAAAGCTTTTTTTTTTTTTTTTTTTTGCCATGCCTTGTAACTGTATTCTGTCAGGAGCCATGTCGTACTTGTATTGCTTTAGAAAAGCGTCCACAAGATCCTTCCAAGAGTGAATACGAGCTGGCTCCAAATGCATGTACTGATTGAGAGCTATACCCGCTACGTTGTCTTGGAAGAAGTGCATCAACAATTGCTCATTACGAGCATGTGCAACTATTTTTCGGCAATACAAAGTCAAATGGCTTTTTGACAAGTAGCTATTAGAACACCTCAAACTCAAATTCTCATAAAAAAAAACGATGCCCACACACGTGTAATCTGAATATACCTCTTTTTATTCAAATGATAGTTCCACAAAGCCACGTACAAAGGAAAGAACATGTTCCTTTCTCACAAGTTCACACCAGTCAACAATACGAAGTTTTTTCTCCCCTATTCCCTCTGCCCGAGACTGTCTCAAATAGACCCGTCTCTTACATTTAACTAACCAAACCATTTCTATTTATTTAACTTTCTTCTATAATAAACCTTCAATCATGTATTTGTCTCTAGTGGTCTAACAATAATCACCTTCGAAGAATCTGCCTTGTCCTCAAGGTGGAATTCTGGAAATTGTTCCTGAATATTTGTAACATCCTCCCACGTAGCCACTTCTACTGCATCATCTTCCCATTGAACAAGCACCTGCTTCATTGGTTCTCCTTGTTTATCTTCAATTCTGGTTTGCAAAAACTAATACAGGATGCACTTGTGATTCTATCTTGTGTGCTATTTCTGTTGAAATCAATTCTTGTATAAATTCAATGCCACTTGAAAGTGCATATTTTCCTCTTGTTGCTGATGAGTTTGGTTATGAACATACTGTTTCCATTGATTTTTCTGATAACGTTCATACTTCTACCCAAACTGAAGAGCTTTCTAAAGTTCAAGATAATGAAGATTTTGCTACTATACATGAAATTGATTCCCCTCTTTGTATTCATGATGCTTTAATTGATGCTGCATTAGCTGATCCTTCTAATTGTGTTCATAATTTTAATGTTTCAGACCATGCATTCACTAATGAACACACTGGTTTAATGGCTTATGATGTTGCTGATTCTATTCATGATAAAGACATTACTACTGGTTCTATGAAAACTTGTTTTGAAAAATATGTTGTTGATACTGATGGTTTTGTTGATGAATTTACTACTGAAATTTTTAGTGAAAAACCTGCTGATGTTCATAACCTTGTTGATGAACCTCTTATTGAGAACTTTGGTTATGAACTTACTAATGTTGACCTTGACACTGATTCTATTCGAATTTTGGATATGTTCATGCTAAGATTTCTGAATTTTATGGTAATAGTCTTGATAGTTTTGCAGAACATCCAATTTTTACTCGTTTTACAAGTGAAGAGATATTGTCACAACCATGGTAGTTAAAATCGAGAGTTTACTCGTAAAATCGTAAGATTTTACAATTTTACATACTCTATGCGATTCAAATTCCACACAGGATTGTTGTACAACAAAATCATACGGATCGTCGAACAAAATCATAAAAAACGTGTAATCGCGATTTTTTAGTGTATCAAACGGTTCACCTTCTTGAGTCTAAATTTATTCAAAATTAATGCAATTAAATTCTGACATTGTGATAGGTGTTGTCACCTAACACCACCTAATTAAAATTAATGCAATGCAATTAAAATTTAAACAAAAAAATAAAGAGTCTCTTCACCTCACTCCTCATTCCAACCCCATTAAAATTAATGTTGCAATTAAAATTTAAACAAAAAATAAAGAGTCTCTTCACCTTTACTCCTCATTCAAAGTCAATTTCAAATAAAAAGTCTTTTTAGCTTCTCTGCACCCCTCTTCAAATGAAGAGTCTCATCTAATTTCAAATGAAGAGTCTTGTTGTTTTGAACGATCACATCACTTGATTAGATCTCATTTCAAATTCAATTAAAATAAAACTAAATTAATTTAATTAAGGCAAACGAAGAGTCTCTGGAGTTTACTCCTCCTTCTTATTGCTTGATTGGGTTTTATTTCAAATCTAATTAAAATAAAACTAAATTAATTTAATTAAGATAAATGAAGAATCTTTGTTCACTCTTTCTTCTTGATTGGATTCCATTTCAATTTTAATTAAAATAAAACTAAATT
>Ga0099824_1011090_pt1 | contig 10343 bp, 8 predicted proteins | sample SiratrowhiteBW_FD_76837 | JGI IMG/M metagenome (GOLD analysis project Ga0099824, IMG submission 76837) | Root nodule microbial communities of legume samples collected from California, USA - Siratro white BW | ecosystem: Host-associated > Plants > Roots > Nodule | place: USA: California... | reverse complement strand
TCCCCCTTTTGGAAAACGGTTAGGCTCTGATACCATTTCGGACAGAACCTCCCCATAAGGAAACGAGCATAGTCCCCCAGGTCTCAACAGCGCCTCCATGGCTTAAACGACCAATTATGACTATCTCAAATCCTTACTAGAGAGAGTACTATCATAAACGGTTCAAAGGATCGGAAGCTTTCTGATACACAAGATCCTCTTATAATATATATATATATATATATATATATATATATAATCAAAAGAGTTACCGGATAATAAATAATTTTAGGTTTTCCCAAAACAATAAAAGTTATTATCATAACATGTTGAAACCTGAAAAAAAAGAAAAAAAACATTAGTTGCTCTTGTTTCCAACACTCCTGCAAGTTCAGCTTGGATATTAATCGCTCAAAAATCGAATTCCTTAATTTTTAGTAAGAATATCTATAAGTTAACATTACAAAGGATGAAAAAGAAAGGAGGATACTTATAGGAAACGGGTCCAATAAAGTTAAAGTTGCATGGAAGACAATCTTTCTAATTAAATGGTTAAATAAGTATTTTTCAAAAAAATTCATCAAAAAGTTTTATAAAATGTTTCAATGATGGTTAAGAGAAGTAAGGTGTAAGTAATAGAAAAGAGACCATGAATATTTTAACTTTTATATTATTTTAATTTGAGTTATATTTCTTTCCTTTTTACAAATTTGTAAAAGATTTTATTCAACAAATAAATGTTAATAAGTATTCTTGACTATATTTTTTACTTACATTACTATAAAAGGATTTTTAGGTTATCTTCTAAATTTAGATAGTATATAAAGTCTTTTCCTGCATTACACAAAGTTTCTGTTATAAAATAATAAAATGTTATTTATATAGTTTCACACTTAGATGGGTATATATGAAACACAAATACTTTTTATTCATAAAATATTAAGTAGTTTGGTATGCAGAAGATATTGTTGTCAGATATCATTTTCTTTAGATTGAGGAAAAGATTGAAGTGAAGAAAATCAACATGAAGGAGAACTCATCAACTTTTTCATCAAGTTTATTTTCAAGAAAAAGTTTATACATTGTTTGGATTTGTAAACTTGGATTGTCACTAGTAATCCTAAAATAATGAGGTTGTAATTCAAGGTAGAGTTTGTAGATCTTAGTATATTAAGCTCTCTCTAGGATGTGTATCTGGTTGGATATAGACATCGTCATATAGGATTGACTAATATTTATCTAAATGTGTTTGATGTCGAGTGTCTTATAACTTTAGATTCATCTTATTTATTTAGTGTGTCTAATGACTTAGAGCATATCATGTTGTGAATCAGTAATGTCCTTATATATTTCTAACTAACTTATAACATCTTGTGAAGGTTCATGTTTGTTACTAGAAATTTGATATATTATTGAAGTACAATAACGATATTGCATGTGAAGCCTTTAACATTGAGTGTACCCCATTAAAATTGGTTCTTCTTCAATTTTAGGATGTGATGAATGTTTGACAATATACTGAAATACAATGATAACATTGCATGTTAACCTTGTAGCATCTAGTACACTAACTGAAATTAGTTTTTTCTTTAGTTCTAGAATATGATGAATGTCTGATCATATTCTCATCACTTTGTCTCACATATGAATCTTGATAAGCCTAATATCCTCAAATTTTACAAGGATTACAATTATCCATCAGAACATTACCGTCTCAAACTAACTTCGACTCGGAAGTATATAAAAAGTACAACCAGATCAAAATACACACCAACTTCGATTTCGGAATATATGAAAAGTACAACCAAAGTTTAAAATACACGCTGCAAAGCAATCCAATTTATCGTTTATTGCAAGTACCATATGATCATCATCAAACAAGCAGTAATAAAATCTTTGTCCCATTTCTTAGGATAGTCTTTCTTCATGACCCATTTTATAAATTGACCTTGTTCTTGCATTTCTTCTTGCTTCTCTACCCTTTACTAACATTTAATGTTATCAACTTTGAAAGGCCATCTTTATCCATAACTCTAGTTGTCCTATGTCAAATATCTATGTATATGGGCAAGACTCACCTCTTCTAATATGATGAAATTTTTACTTACGCTCAGAAAATTAAGCACTTTATCAAACAAAAGAAGAAATCATTGTTAGATTTTCATCCTGCATTTTAACATTCATGTTTCGCAGTTTAACCAAAATTGTGTCCATAGCATCAAGATGTTTCTTTAACAATAAGTTTTCATTTATGTGAAGCCCAAATGATCATTTATCGAAGAAATAGTTAACTATAGATGGACTTTGTTATGAACAATTTCTATAGTTTTAGCCACACTTAGAAGTAGTTTCTTCACTTACTACCTTGTAAATGACTTTATTTCAAAGTAACAAAAGGATTATAAAGTGAGCATTTTCCTCTAGAGTTCTAAGAATTGAGAGTGAACATTCTCCTTATTCTTTCAACAAAGCACTCATCTTTAGGCACCACAAATTAAAACTGTTTTTTTTTTCAATGACCTTCTCAATCTTGATTGTGTTGACCATCTTTTTGAACGTCTTCTTGAAGTTTTTATTTATAACAAAACAAACAAACAAAGGGGGTTGATAAGGATCAACCATCTATGGACGTGGAATGGATCAAAATTAAAGTTTTGATACCAGTATACTAAGCATATAATAAAGAAACTCACATTAAAACACCTAACAAATACTAGACAATCTAACAAACATATAACATAAACACATAAGAAATAATCAAAAGACATGATATAATGAGAAGAAATGATATAACTCTAAACCCATTTTTTATAAATATATACAAAAATGAAATACAACAATTACAAAGGAGTTTATAAATAATATACATTCAATCTAGAAAGAAGGAATTATATGGATAATTAATATGAATTATACAAACACACATGATTTAACTTTTAGAGTGTTAGTTAAGTAAGAATACACATTATAGTAACTAATTATATAATAGAAAGTTTAATTAACTAAATAGAATAAGTATGTATGACTATCGTCTAATAACAATAATAAACAAGTTTTAGATACGATTATTTAGAAACTCTAAGATTATATGAGTCATTAAACAAATAAAGTTGATATAAGAATTTTTAACAAAATTGTTTGTATAAAATATCTTTTACTTATAATATATTTAATATAGCTTTACATGCATAGTAATAATAATAACAACATACTATTTTATTTAAATGAGATGAAGAATAATCTCTACCAGTTGACTCATGTCTTCAATCAACGTTAATATAAAGTTGTAATATTTTTAAGTACATTAGTCATATATAGAAACTTATTAATGGAAGTAATGAGTTAGTGAATGGAAGTGATAAAATCAGAAATTCTTAAATTAATACTATCATCATTTTTAATTCTTTTTGTAAATAAATGAATTTTCACTCTAAACATCTTATTACGTGTCAAAATAATTTTAACTTTTTATTAATCACGGTATTTTATTTAACTCTCAATTGACATATGATAAAATGTTTTAAATTTTTTTTGGCTTGTAGCAAAAAAGTTTAATATAAAATTCATTGACATATTAATAAAATGTTTTAAAGTTTTTTCGGCTTGTAGCAAAAAAGTTTAATGATAAAATTTTCACAATTTTCTGCTAAAAATTGTGATTGAATTTTGGGTTTTTCGAAGAGTTGAGTTTCATATATAAGACGTGCCCATTGAACACAACAAAGCAACACAACCCATTTGATGAAAAGGACAATAATAAGAGAATCAATCAAACCTAAGTACAAGCTTTGTTAACATCACTCATTGGTTGTGTCACTCTTTTAACACACTCAGAGGATGTTTGTGTTGGGTGCTTCCTCCGCCGCAGCCACCAACGCCGCCGCAGCCACCGCCGCCGCCATCCCCTCTCGCATTCTCTGTGGAACTCTTCACTCTCCTTATTCCCTCACAAACCCCCACAACTTCTTTTCCCATCTCTTATCCACAACTTCGGTATTCTTCTACTTCTTTTTTCACTGTCTTCACTTTATTCTTTCATGTTATTTTACTGTTTTTTTTTTTTTTATCTGCTAATTTCTGACTTTGTTGTTGCTCAATGGTATTGGTTTTCAAATGGGTATGTTCAGGTGCGGTCATCTTCACTGCACTTCAGGGGTGTTCCCATCAGAGCCATGGCTGAGATTGAGACTATAGCAGCTTCTAAAGCTGCTTCTTCTTCCTCTGCTCCTGGTGCTTTTCATTCCCATTACCTCTTTTCTTTGTGTCTTCAATTGTTTTATTTAGGGGTTTTGTTTGTTTTCTTTTTCACCCCTCAAAGGGTAACAAAAAGAATCTTTTTTTATCTAATGGGTATCTGTGGCTTCAAATGGAGTGGATTGAATTCGTGTCTTTGTGATTCTAATCTCAAAGGGTGGTTATATTTCTCTCTTAATGTTGTTTTGGTTTGTTATTGATTGACCTTGTGTGATTGGTCCGCACTGATTTTTGCAGAAATTTTGGGCTTAGTAATGTTTCTGGTCCTTTTTCTATCACACATAAGCTATTCATTGATTCGGTGTGGATGTTTTATTGATGATTATTTGGTAACTGTAATGGACACGTGCATTCTAAATGTTATTCCAAACATGCAAAGGCTCCCCTTGCCTTAAGCAGTTCAACTTATTTGGCCTGATTGCTTAATTGTACTTGGTGTCGTCATTTCTCTATAGAATGGCGTGAAGAAGTGATCCAGGTCTTTAGTATTTAGTTTTTCTGTGTTCTGCCCAATTTATGAGTCAGAAGTATGCGAATTTTGATATTTAAGTAATCATGCACTTTCAATTATGACTGATTGCAACTAAAACTCTATTTTCTCCTTGTTCATATCCACTGTTATGAGTTGGTTGGTAATGCATTAGCAACTATTTGTTTTGCAACTTTTGTTTGTGTCTTCAAATTAGCGTTTAGAGAGCTATCTTCAAATGTCTGAGCCTTTTGACTACTACGGATCACTTTTAAGTTTGAGTGCAAGACACAATTGCATCAATGATAACTGCTTTTGGGACAATCGTGTATGATTTAGAATATTGTTTCTGCGAAATTGAATAGGTAGCATATTATTACTGGACTTCATTTAAGTATATCAATTGTCAGAGCTGCTACAAGCATGATTTAAAAGGCCACCATTGTCAACGTCTCCACCGAAGCTGATTTGTTTCACTTCATGAGCATAAGAGAGATTTTAATACAGCAAACGCAGAAAACTTCTGAAATACCTGTCACAGTTGAGATATCAAATCAACTAACTTCAAAAATTCAGTGTCTTAAACACATCCGCAGCAGTTGTATCTTATATGTTGCATTCAATAAGTCTTCTTAATTTAAGATACAAATTAGTCTAATTTATTAAGGTTTAGTGATTTGCCCCACAAAAATGTTTTGAATAACTTTCCTTACCTCTGTTCCATTCAAACCATTTAATTTTAACCATAGAGTGAATTTGTATTATTATTTGTGATTTCAGTTTAGACAATACATGTTTACTGTTAATTTGTAAGTGTCAAAATATACCCATGTTTTACCCTTTGGTGATGTTTTGTATACTTTAAAATGTAAGAATAACTGTTTCTGGCATACGGTGTTTTGCTGTGAAACAGGGAGCAAGCAAGCCTTGATATCATTGTCAGATAAGAAGGATCTTGCATTTGTTGGCAATGGGCTCCAGGAATTAGGGTAAATAAATTATTACAATTAATGAACTCATTTTCTAACATGCTAGAATACTATTGTTTTCTATACTCCTTTATTTTTTTGATACTATTTAATCATACTTGCCTTTTTTATGTGGTTTGTGGAACCTCAAGAAGCTTCAGTTGCTATAGTGAACTATTGACAGTTCCTCTGTTAAATTGTAGATACACTATTGTTTCAACTGGAGGAACAGCTTCTGCTTTGGAGAAGACTGGAGTAGCTGTTACTAAAGTGGAACAGCTTACTCAGTTCCCGGAAATGGTGTGTGCTTTGCTACTTGAGTTCTCCTCTATAAGTCATGAAAAATTCTAGTTCTGGAACTTCTGACGATATGTCTATGAATTATTATGTTATTAGGCCCTGTTTGGATAAACATTTTTACGAGAACTTTTAGAAAAAGACAATAAGGATGTAAAATGAATTCATCTTCTCCTGTATTTTAGAATAAACTTTTGCTCTTTAACTATTATAGAATCTCTCTAATCTAACTTCTCCAAAAACTAAGTGTGTAAGTTGATTTTAACTTGTCAACAGAAACTTAATCAATTTTAACGTGTATATTGAGGGAAAAGCTTATTTAAACAGGGTCTTAATCGTGTTTTCTGATTGGTTTGTCATGCTGTTTTTAATGTTTTTATTGGATTACAAGGCTTTAGTTTTGTGCTGATATTTTCCTGCGGAACTAGGTATTATGGTGTTTCTTTTATTGTATCTTTAACGGTTTCCAATATGGAAATATGGGGCGTCACAGTTGCGAACTTGTAGAGTTTAGATTAATGACTAATCTGCTTGCTTTGTTAATCTTATAAACGTCGACAGCCTCATAACAGAGTGAATATATTATAAATTTAGGCCCATGGCCAACCATTCCCCTAGTTCGCAACTTTTACCATTCAGTCTCAATATTGACTTACTACCAAAATGTTCACTAACTCCTTTGAAGTTTGCTTAAACATGTGCAAGCTTATAACAAGAATGCTTTGGCCTTTTTCACAGCTTGATGGTCGTGTCAAAACTTTGCACCCTAACATACATGGGGGTATCCTGGCTAGAAGGGACCTAAAACATCATATTGAAGCTCTTAACACACATGGAATTGGTAAGTTATGTTATCAACAGCTATAAGTGCATGGTGCTAGTTTTCTGTTCAATCTAGGTTGTGCTCATTTAGCTTTTGTGATTGCATTTGATTTTGCTTAAATTTTCCCCTTTTAGGTACTTTTGATGTTGTGGTGGTGAACTTGTATCCATTTTACGATAAAGTCACATCAGCTGGTGGCATTGAATTTGAGGATGGAATTGAAAATATTGACATTGGTGGTCCAGCCATGATTAGAGCTGCTGCAAAGGTGGTTTGTTTGACTGAATATGCCTCAAATAAATTTGATATCTTGACTCCATTCATAAATCTTTATCTTGTCGTGAAAACTTAAAAATATCCTGCTGGCGTATACCACTGAACTACTTCTGTGGAAAGTCAAGAACTCTTGTTCATTGCATACTGTCTTTGACCTGAATTTTTTTTAGTTTTTCCATTGAAATATCTTGAATATATGGTGATAAATTCTTATTTGAGCAGAATCACAAGGATGTTTTAGTAGTGGTTGATACAGAAGATTACCCTGCTCTTCTGGAATTTCTTAAAGGAAACCAGGATGATCAAAAGTTCAGACTAAAACTTGCATGGAAAGCTTTTCAACATGTTGCTTCCTATGACTCTGCAGTATCTGAGTGGTTGTGGAAGCAGAGTGTGGGAGGTACTTCTCTTTCAAGTTTGTGAGGAATTAATTATTGATTCACAACTGAACTGTTACTTCATTTACTCATGAGATGGAAACGTTGATTACAGGAAAATGATAATAATTTGTAAATATAATCCCAAAATGTTAATGGTTAATCTACAGCCAGCAGCTAAATTGATGTACTAGTATTCATACATCTGATATATTTTCTAATTTTGAAGTTTTTGAAATCAGTGAACAAATTTGAAATCATATATTTAATTCTGAAAATAGCTTACAGTATCATGAACAGAACTGTCTGTATATTGTTATGCGAGGTACATCATGCTATACAGAATATGTATTTAATTTAAATATTTCAAGTGCTATTGTTAATTTTTATGTGCTCAATACATTTACTTATTCTCTATTTGATGACAGATAAATTTCCTCCTAGCTTAACAGTGCCTCTTTCACTCAAAAGCTCTCTTCGTTATGGTGAAAATCCCCATCAAAAAGCTGCATTCTATGTCGACAAAAAACTTTCTGAGGTTAATGCTGGTGGAATTGCTACAGCCATCCAACACCATGGAAAGGTGGGAGTCAACCCACTAGTTTCTTTCATCTGATCATCAAAATTTACTGCTAAATGTATTTCATATATTTTAAGAGTTTTTGACTGAAAATTTTACAGTTTCTATACATTGTCATGTAATTCCCCTAACATTACAACCTTAACATTATCATGCAGGAGATGTCATATAATAACTACTTGGATACTGATGCAGCTTGGAACTGTGTATGTGAGTTTAAGAACCCCACCTGTGTAGTAGTGAAGCATACCAATCCATGTGGGGTAGCATCACGTGATGACATCCTTGAAGCCTACAGGCTGGCTGTTAAAGCCGATCCCGTGAGTGCATTTGGTGGAATTGTAGCCTTCAACGTGGAAATCGATGAGGTAAATATTCTATTTGAGTTCTAGTCTGAGTTGGATAATGCTTGATTTTTAGTGGTGTTTTTGCTTTATTATCTACATTCAAATATATTTTTTCTTCTTTTCAAGTGATGCAAGGTGTCCAAGTCCATGGTTTTGCATTTTAAGCCAAGGAGGAAGAATGATATGTAGTTAATGTTTCTAATATTTTCATATATTTTAGGCACTTGCTAAAGAAATTCGAGAATTCAGAAGCCCCACAGACGGTGAGACAAGGATGTTTTATGAAATAGTAGTTGCACCCAGCTATACAGAGAAGGGACTTGAGATTCTGCGTGGAAAGTCCAAGACTCTAAGGATTCTTGAAGCAAAAAAGAATGAACCGGGAAAACTTTCACTCAGACAAGTTGGTGGAGGTTGGTTAGCTCAGGATTCAGATGACTTAACCCCACAAGACATCAAGTTCAACGTCGTCTCGGGGAAGGCTCCACAAGATGATGAACTTCGCGATGCAGAGTTTGCATGGTTGTGTGTGAAGCATGTCAAAAGCAATGCTATTGTGATAGCCAAGGTTGTAACCTCTCATAACATGAAACTTTTCTCTGCGTTATGTAGGTTCAAGAAACTGATCCCTTTTGTTATAATCTTTTGCAGAACAATTGTATGTTAGGTATGGGAAGTGGGCAACCAAACCGTGTGGAGAGTTTGAGAATAGCAATGAGGAAAGCTGGAAATGATGTTAAAGGAGCAGCCTTGGCCAGTGATGCCTTCTTCCCATTTGGTAAGTGTTATTGTCATATAAAATATTTGCAATACCAGAAATTCACTGTGTTTTGTTGTGTTATGAACAACACATTTCTGATGCATATATTCTTTGGAGACAATTGCCACCAAGACATTATTAGGCACTGAAACTAATTTCCTCTGTTGTGAGAAGCTGAGCTCCCTTTCTGCTGAATAAACATTTTCAGTTCCTATCAAACCATCACAAGACAATGAAAAATTGTTAAATAATCTATAAAAACAAAGGCACCCTAGTGACAGAAGAGTCCTTGCTATGTGAAAGTAAATTAGTGCAGGGTATAGGTTGCTTTTTCTTTTTGATGATTTTGTTAACATGGATACATCTTTATCTATGAACAGCTTGGAAAGATGCTGTGGAAGAAGCATGTGAAAGTGGAATTGGTGTTATTGCAGAACCAGGTGGTAGTATCAGGGACCAGGATGCCATAGACTGTTGTAACAAGTATGGTGTTTCACTGCTCTTTACCAATGTGAGGCACTTTAGGCACTGAATGAGTTTTGCCTTAGTACTACAACTTTCTGTTTCTGTTATCCAACCGGTGTTGCTGAAACTTGTGCTTCCACTAGGTAGCACTGAAACCTGATTTTGGAATCAAGTGAATGTATGAGTAAGGATTGTTCTATCCAATTCCTATAGAAAAATAAATTGATATTCTCCTACATTCTGATATCTGTACATCAGAATAATCTGATATGATAATCTTCTGCAATGAACAGAATCAAATTATACGTTGTTGCAGCAAAGTATTCAATTGATTCTGTTTAGGTGGAAGAAACATTGGAAAAGAGAATATAAAAGTAGTTTCTGCAAATTTAGCTTATGCATAAAATAATTTCTAGCTTATGTAGGGTTGGTTTTTTTCTTCTTCTCCCAAGTGTTTATAGAGAAGTTTGTTGAAATAAACTCGTTGTCTGCATAGGTTTCAATAACAAATCACTCATTTATATGTAAGATTGTCAGGACTAACCAAAAACAGTAAGGGAGACCAATTTTAAAATTTAAATATTTAATCAAATACATATAATAGTGTTTTTTTAATTATTTTATAACATTATATATATATATATATATATATATATATATATATATATATATATATAAGAAAATTTAATATTACTTTTATATATATAATATATAATAAATATAAAAAATATTTATAATTTCTCATTAT
>Ga0099824_1011089_pt1 | contig 10344 bp, 15 predicted proteins | sample SiratrowhiteBW_FD_76837 | JGI IMG/M metagenome (GOLD analysis project Ga0099824, IMG submission 76837) | Root nodule microbial communities of legume samples collected from California, USA - Siratro white BW | ecosystem: Host-associated > Plants > Roots > Nodule | place: USA: California... | reverse complement strand
TTGTTTGGTGTAATTGAATTATTTTTTTGTTATTGATGAAAATATACAATTACATATTTGTTGTTTGAGTTAAAATTAATTAATAAAATTTATGTAATTTGTTTGGTTTCATTGATGAAATATATTTTTTTTTAATTTCTAAGAATATAAATTTGTCTAAGTGGTAAAAATAATTTTGAAATAAAATTTAATTAATTATATGTATATGGTACTTTTGTGTTACAAGAAAATTATTTTCAGTACACTTTCTGAAGTAATATAAAAATTGTAATTTTCAAATATTGTTGATACATGAATTTTTTTAAAATTATATTGTAAAAATAAATTACACATATATTGTAGTATGTTAGAAGAAAATTATTTCCAATATGGTTCGTCAAGTGACTTTGATATAAAAATTAGAATTAAATGCAATTGTTCATATATGCAATTTTTTAAAATTGTATTGTCAAAATAAATAGGAAAACATATTGTTTTAAAAGATATGAACAAAGTTCTAAATTTCAAAAAATAAATAAATATAACACAATTAGATAAAATAGTTAATAACATTAAAATAATAATACATCTAATATTAAATTGACACATTCATAAAAAATATCATAACATGTTATTGTGAAAGTCGTTCAATTTGGTTCTGCACGTTGTCCATTCTCTGTTGCACTCCCTCAAATCGCCTGTCCACATGCATTTGGAATTAATTAAGTGTAATGTTCATATGAGTTTGCAAATGATAATTTGGTGTCCATATGTGTCTACAAATTATCCAACCTGGTATCCATGTGCATATTCAAATTATCCAATCTTTGATCGATGTGAATCCTCAAGCCATTTAATCCTTTTTGCAACTCTTGAAAACCAAACATCTGACCATGGTGAGGGACTGGGGGGACTAGTCCTTCGGGTGCAGGTTGTTGAACATGATCGCCCGCTTGTGGTGGCTCTTCACCATCTTCGTCATTATCATTTTTGATGGCCCATAACATAAAAATGTCTTCTGGCAGCAATTGAGCAAAGTTTGTTGATCGCGGTCTTAATATATGGACGTAAATGTAATGGAGTAGCCAATCATCAACAGTCAAGCTGGCTACATTCCTGAGACCTTGACCCTGAAACTCAGGTCTAAGCATCGAATTCAATGCTAATTCACGGTCATAGTTAAGGTGTTCAGGGATGTTTGGATATGAGACTTCCAAACCTTCATACTGGAGGTGTGCCAAAGGCATCCAATCAGAAGGTGAAATAGTTATTTTTTTGTTACTAACCTCACTCTGAAGGTTACCATCTGCTGTCATCTTAAGGTTTGAATAGAAAACCTTCATCAAGTCATCATAGTAAGCATGTTGGAGCGTGACAAATGTTTACAATTGTTGAAATATGAGATGATTTTGAAATTGAAACCCTTCTTTTCTAAACCAAGGCAAATTCATCACCTTTGGTGGTTGAATTTTCCTCCCGTATAACTGATTCACATATTGAATCATTTGGTCCCGTTCACTAAAAGATCGTGTTTGGTTCAACAAGTCCTCAACGCCACCCATCTCAGAACTAGGAGCAACATCATCACAAAGTCGAGATTTCCCTCCACGTGTCTTAACAACTCTGTGCTGTTTGCTTCCAAAAGATGAAGCCATAACTATACAAGTAAAATAGAAAATTTTTTAGATCAAACACATTTACATAATTTTGTGTACGTATGAAGCAATGCGAGTAACAACCTAAATCATTATGCAATATAAATACATAACATTTACTAGTTAATAGCATTACAAATGATAATGTTCAACACAAAAAAGATTAGCAATTACAATGTCATATAAAGTTTTCATATTACAATTAAAACAGGACATTCAACATTAATTAAAACGAGCCTCTATTTATAATACTCATTAACTTTGACAGACGACGATTTGTAGGCATGTCAAACAGACATTTCACTGAAGTCGGGTTACTGCACAAGTATTCGTAACATCGTTCCATAATTGCATCGTCGGATATGCTAAGTTGAAGTAACATGTCCCACATATCACTTTTGGTATACTGGTAGAATGAGTTACGACGCATGTTGTGCACATGTTCACGAAATATTACATTGTGTTCACGTGCAATTGCCGACATGTTCAGTGACTTCTTTTAGGTTAGTCGTCAGCGTCTGAAATTGAGCATCCATCAAGTTCACCATGGGGGCTTTTCTTTTTTATCCCCACGATGATGAGTTTCCAGCAGAAGGTGCAGATGGTGTCGAATGAGTGGGAGCTGGACTGTAAGAATCCACCAGTGGTGGTGATGGAAAAGCTTCTTCAGTCTCCTGGTGAAATGTAGGTGGCTCTGGCACATATTCCATATGCTCTCCGTTCAAGTTCACATTAAAAGATTGTGACTCAATACGTCGCCTAACTTGACGAGCAGTGCCAACTCCTTGGCCAGTGGCTTGATCAGCTGCCCATAGTTCCTCCATCAGTTCATAGTGCCTGATAAGTTTAACCCTCCACTTAGCTGCCCTTAGCTTTACCTAGAATAAACATTTTCAAGTACATTACTTCAACTTAAATGTCAACTGAGGATTGACAATGTAAATTGCCAAAGGTGCCATGTTTACCTTAATTAGGTCAACCCAAACTTCATCCTAAGCATCAAATACTTTTGTGGATTCATTCCAGGCAAATCCACTAAGTTCACCAAAGAGATCGTGGACGTCGCGTCATATGTCTTTCAAAGTCTTTTGTCTATTCTTGACATTATGTTTTGTTATCCCTACCCACCTTAACTGGTGGAGAGTTCTGACAATGTTATTATAAGCTTGGGTGGTCCAACTTCCATCCACCCGATTGCCTAGACATGCCTCGTCTATCATAGCAAATAAAAGGCAAAAGTCCATATCTGTGGTCCACTTTGTGAACTCACGGATACTAGCAGAAGACTCAGAAGCAATGCCTTTTCCACGATCCATAATGTACCTGTTTCAAACGACATTTATTCAACCATAACACAACACATAAATATTGGATTATAGAATCATAAAGTAATGATTAATTCCTAAAGCAAGAACCATTATCATTACGAATAAAAGTTATTACAACATCTTAATTGTTCTGATAATCCATCCACATTTTATTACTTATACGGTTTGTAATTTGTGAACCTAACCTATAATCATCCTCACGAGAGTGAGACATAGATGGTTCGACATCTTGTTCCATCAACTCCCTATCAACTTCATCAAGTATCGCTTGATCGTTGTCCACTCTGCGAAGAAAATTGTGAAGAATACAACAGGCTAGAATTATTTTTGTCATTTTATCCAACGAGTAATGCGGTTCCGTTCCACTGCCTATTGTCAACACCCAATTTCGTCCGGGCAGGCAAATTATTTCATATTATAAAACAATACAAAAATTAAAATAAAAGGGTGTGTTATCTAGTTTTATTATATTAATGTCATTTAAATAATAAAAAAAGAGAGACTTTGGTTCCATTATATTTAATAAATAAGGTTTTAAAATAAAATTCATAAAAAGAAATAGTAAGGGAAGTCAGTTTATTAAAAAATTGTTAAAAATAATAGTAATAATAGTAATTAAAAATATGTTAAATTTTTCCATTAAAGGAAAACTAAAAAATATGGTACTTAAAAGATAATAATATTAATAATTAAAAAAACGAAAATAATAAAAACAAAATAAAAATAAATATATATTAGAAAAGTAAATAATAAAATAAAAGAAAACAAGAAAAAAAAACTGCTTGCAAACTGCTTACTTGATTTGCACGTTCAAGATAATAAAAAAAATAATAATAATAAAAATAATAAAAAGAATGAGTCAATGGCAGTAGACTCCCATGTTCTCACTCCCTAACTTCACTTATTGTTTTAAAAAAAGATAATAAATAAATATTTGTAAACCACTCAGATAACAACCAACCCATGTTCTCCACTTAAATAAAAATAAATTAATAATAAAAATAGATTTTTACCGTTGAAAAGTGTTTTAAGTCTCATTATTGACTAGATTCATTTTGATATTAATTTTAAAAAAAATTTAAAAAATAACAAATATGAATGAGTCAAAGAGTAACCTCTCTTAACATCTCTAAACTGAACTACTGGATTTTTAAAAAAAGATATCAATTAAAATAATAAAAAAAAAAAAGAGATATTTTGGTGAACAGGGATTATTTTAGAGGAACACAGAGAGAAAGAGAGAAGAAAAACATTGACATTGAGAAGAGCAACGAGAGAAAAAGAAAGGAATCACTACTGACTGAGAAGGAAAAAGGGCAACCAGGTATGTTTTCTTTTGCAAAATTATTTTTACTCTTATACTTCTTATCTTGCATTTCAAAGTTTTACTGTAAACCCATTGTATAAATTTTTTTTTTACTACATGCATTGCATCCTGCATCTTGCTCCCACCTCTGACCTTCTCTACCATGCCCCCATGCATCTCGCCACACAGCCACCGAGAACCAAAAAAAACACCCACGCCAAACCTCCAAAACAACATAAACACCACAGTCCCCGCTGCTACGCACCAACACCATCCTCGCATTCTTAAGTCATCATAAACCTCCATTATAGCTCCTCTCTTCACGTAACCTCATGCATGCCCCTCGTGATTTCCATGCCCCATGCAAAGGCGCTGTCATCCTTGCCTCTGTCGACCATCAAGCATCCTCCAACGAGAAACAATACCCCTCCTTCACTATGAACCTTCAACCACCATACTCTCCCTCATCATGCACTAACAACCCTATTCAATGCACGACTTGGCCTTTACCACAATTGTCATCACAGTTCACCATCTCACCCGCTCCAAATACCCCAAATATGCCTTGAAAATGCCTCTCATGCGCCTTCAATAAACCCCACATCACGAAGCCACCAAATTACCGCACCTCCTTTGACCACTGTGCCAACCTAGGCCAATCACCGTCATCATCAAAACTATTGCCCATCAAAGCTTTTGTGTTTGCCACTACTTCTGTCACACGTGCGCCACCTTTATATCCATCTCCAACCTCCACAATGACGCAAGTAGCCCCCATGAATGCTATCAACTCCTCAACCTCAAATTGCACCCCTTTGTGCCACTACTCCAACTCAGCAAGTGACGCCAATCCTCATTCCTTCGCCACCACCGAAGACACACTTTAGCCTCCACACATCCAAAATCCATCAAAGCCACCGCAAAACTGCCATGAATGCCAAAGCCTTGCCACCACGCCATGCTCCACCATTGGTGCATCAACCTCAACCACCCTCGTGGTTTCAAAACAACCAACGGCCCCACTTGAATCACCCTCCAACCTGTACCACCTTGGCAAGCGTCACTCCATCGCTTACGCCGACCACCGCACCGTCCTCGAACCTCCATGAGTAAAACTTCCACCCCAACCTCTTTCGTCGACATGGGCAACCATTCCACACTTTAAGTCTCACTTTCCAGCACCTCCGTTGTACTAGCCTGCACCGTCGTGCAAGACACACCCTTTGCCATGAGCAACGCTCACTGCCACCATGATTTCTTCCTTCGGCTGCCACCTCCAAGCCACGACTACTTCGCCACCGCTTGCACCACCATGAACGCCATAAATGAGAACCCATACCCTTCTTTCGTCACCGTCAAAACTGCACCTTCAACCCCCGCACAACTTAGATCATGATGCCTCGCATACATGCTTGCCGCCACCAACCATAACCACTCAACATGCAACTCCAACTTCCACCATGAACCTCACTATGGCCACTTTCAAGCCACCACGAAACCACCACCCCACGGCCATGTTCAAGCCTGCACAACCACCACTATGAAGCATCTTCAACCACCACTCTTTCATTCTCGACCCCCACTCATCCTCGCTTGCCACCATGATCTCTTCCATCGCGCCAAACCTTCACCGCACCAACGCACACCTTAAACGAAGCAGCATCACCAACCACAGGAAGCTCGGCCACTGCCTTCTCCACAACAGCGAACTTCATCCAAAGTAACCACCATGAGAGCCTCCAATGCCGCCACCATGCACTAGCCTTTACGTGGGCCACCCTCCGCCATGAACGCTCCAAACTGCACCCAAAAACATCATGGACAGCAACGCCGTGAGTAACCACCATGGGCAGCAGCAAAACCGCCACAAAAATGCCACTTATCATTCCTAACGACTCTGACGCTGCCGTCGGTGGCCTCCACCGTCGCCGCCTCTCCCGTGGCGGCCACTGCCTATGCGAGTCACCTCGACCCTCGCCAACCATGGTTGCCGCCGTCTCCATTGTCTCCATAGCATGTGCCTTCCAAGCCCTAGTCGTGTTTCTAGTTAGTGGCGATACTGCACACACCCCTTGTATTCGTGCCTGCACCCTTTATTCTCCCAATTACCAGAATACCCCTGGCTTTAGGTTGAATTGCAATTAGTGGGAGTGCTTCCTGCACCCCCATTTATTAAGTTTTGCACCAATATTTTTACAATTCCTGAAATGCCCCTGGTTACTGGTTGGGCTTCTGACAAGTAGAGTTGTTCTTTACACTCCACTGGTTGGAGTCTGCACCTGCGCTCATACACAATTACTAAAATGCCCCTGGTTACTGGTTGAGCTTCTGACTAGTGGAGCTGATCTTTGCACCCCACTGATTTGAGTCTGCACCTGTGCTGCAACTCAATTACCAAACTGCTCTTAACACAAGTGGGTTTATGGTCAGGGGTTTGCTTTCTGCACCCCATCTTTTGCGCCTACACCTCAGCTCTTCACAATCCCAAAAATACCCTTTTGACTAGTTGAATTACTTTTTGCACCTCCCTTAATTAGGACCTACACCCTACATTTTTCAAAATTCCAAAATTATCCCTTACAAATACCCAAGTAAAGAATTACGTAACCCTGATTCTTTATTCTTGATAGAGATACGTAGGAGCGAGGTCAAATCCTTGTCGAGCTCCCCCTTTAAAATAAAAAAAATGTTTTGTTTTGTTATTATTTGCATTATATTCTTTCGGAAAAGATAAATATTTTTTTTAAAAAAAAAACCACACTCTTTTATTTTACTTATTTAGTTAAAGGTATCGCCTTAGGGCGAGCGTTGTGGGGGTGCTAATACCTTCCCCACACGTAACCGACTCCCGGACTCTGAATCTGGTTTTGTAAACTTGCCTTATCTGATTTTTGGTTTTTCCATAGTTTTTCCTTTAATAAATTATGGTGGCGACTCCTCTGTTTTATCAAAAAATAAAACTTTTTTTTAAGATCGCCGTCCCGGTTGCAACAGATGGCAACTCCACTGGGGACAATCTTAGAGAGTCAGGCCAATTTAATTAAATAAGTAAAATTTGTGTGGTTTTCTAATGTTTATTTTTCCTTGCTTATTATATTTCTTTTATTTTTGTATCTATTTGTTTATAATTTTAGGGTTATTAAATATATTTGTATGTCATATATGCTTGTACATTGTTGGAATATTGAACCCTAGGGTAGAAGACATCTCATATATATCTGCTTGGGAATTTTCTGATTGTTTTGCAGGTGGAGGTTGGGTATGCATTTTTCTCCCTTCACACACACACCTTTTGTATATCATGAGTGGGGCCCTATACCCGGGTCTGTGGAGCTTTAGAAATAGAGGAGTTGTGTAGCAAAATTGGGCTGATGTACTTACTCACCCAGGTGTGCGAAAACTCCAGCTAGAGTCTGTTCCCTTTATTCTCATGTCCATAAAGATTGTCATTACTGATTGATATGGATGTGTGGTAAAGAGGACTATAGCTCTAGTGGCCTTTATTAGTAAATTAGGATAAGCCACCCTTTGCGAGTACATTTATATGCTTAGAACTTTAACCTCACTAGGGCAAACCCTAATTAGGACACTAAGGGAGACTTTTTGCGGCTTGACTATCCACTACAACTTTTTTTTTTAAAAAATAATATATATATAATATGTATTTCTAACATCCATTTAGGCATCCTCATGCACATTCTCAAAAATTTCTATGCATATGATTGCATTTATGCATTTTCTTCATTTTGCGTCTTTATTTGCATAAAATAAAGGTTTTATTAATATATGCATTCTCATTAAAAAAAAAAAACAAAACGAAAAATTCATTGATTGCATTCTCATATTCTCATAAAAAAGGATTCATGCATGCGTTTTCGTATAGTTATAAATATATATACGCGTTTTCGTATAGTTATAAATATATATATATACGCATATTTGACTTGTTTTTCTTTTGGCATTATATTTATTATCTTATTTTTGAAAAAGTTTTATTTTCTTGATTTTTCAGTCGAACTATAACTTTGAGCATACGCAATGGAGTTTAATATGGAACCTGAGAGGACTCGTGAGACGGGAAACACGAAAAAGAAAATGAGAGTCAAGATTTTGGAAAATGATTTGGCTGATCTTAGAGAGCTAGGGCAAAAGCTAAGGGCGGTGCAAAGAACCATTTTCAAGAGTAGATATGGAAACCTGTTGGAGTTATTGGAAGTACAAGTGCAAGTACATGCCATTACTGCCTTAGTTCAGTATTACGACCATCCATTAAGGTGTTTCACCTTCTATGATTTTCAGTTGGTGCCAACTTTTGAAGAGTATGCCCAAATATTGGATATGCCCATAGATAAGGTGATACCTTATCAACATTTGGACCAACCTATCTCCATGACTACTCTCGTAGCAATTATGAGGTTACCCGCGAGAGATTTAGAAGACAGATATGTCTGGGAGGGTTAGAAAGGATTTTCTCTGAGTTTTTTGACGGAGTACTTGCATGAGTTAGGCGAGGAAAGAGATTGGGAAGTTTTCATGGATGTTTTTGCTTTGGCTCTTTTTGGAATTATGATGTTCCCCAAGACTCAACGTTTTGTGGATAATGCTGCAATCAGTGTTTATATTGCTTATAGGACTCGGAGCGAAAGCCCAGTCACTGCAATTTTAGCTGATACCTATTTAGCCCTCAACTCGTGCAATCCGAGAAAGAAGACTAGGATGGCATGTTGCTCGCCTGTTTTGTTTGTTTGGCTAGCCTCGTGTTTTGAGGAAAGGGTAGTTGGAATCAAATGCCCTGTAGAATCTGTCAAGCAGCAAAGGCTAGAAATAAAAAGCAAGGATGAATGGTCTCAGTATATGGTGTCCTTAACCCAAGGAAAAATTGAGTGGCAACTGGCATGGCAGCAACGATCCCAATTGGTATACCAATGCGCCAAGTTCCTCAATATGCTGCTCATAGGGACTAAGGGTTGTATTAACTACAACCCAGTATTGGCTCAAAGGCAGTTTGGACATCCAATTAGAGGGGCTCCTACCTCATATGTTATAGAACCTCTTTTGTTTCTATATAAAGATGGTTCAGCCGATGAGATAGTACCTAGGATTCGTAAAGCATGGGAAAAGAGGATCATCATGGGGAAAGACACTAGACCCTATGTTATGAATACAGAAATACCATATCAGCGTTGGTTGGCGGATCGAGTGGAAACGGTTAAATTACCTTTCAAATTGAATTCCCCAACTTTATTGGAAGAGGAGACTTCCTTAGAAAATGAGTCAGAAGAAGAAGAAGAAGAGTCAGAGGAAATAAGGCAGTTGAAGAGGGAGATTGAGGAATTGAAAAGCGAGAATGTAATAATTACGAAGAAACTGAAGCAAGAGGAAAAACACACTCAAAGAATCCAGCGAGACTTGGAGGATGTGAATGCTGTGTTATTAAAAAGGAATTATAAAATAGATGAAGCGTTCTCTATAGTGAGTAAGTGGATAGCTATGTATGATGAGTCTAGAAGAGAAAATACGGAAGTATTGGACAAATTTCATGATCTCCAAGGTCGTATTAATGATATGGAGCGCTCGATTGAAGAATGGGAGGACAAGGCAAAGAAGGAATTTGAACTACGGCTAGAGGAAGAGGTGAACTACACGGCTAAAATTATTCAATTGGAGGAATCACTAGAGGAGCTTGAGCAAACCCTCGGGTATTGGAAGACTCGTTTCTCTCAGTTGGCCTCATTGGCTAATGCGGCAATTGAAGATGTTCCTAGAATGTTAAAGGAAGTTGACGTATCTTTGATGTTCCGTCCAGTACCGAAGGAAGTAAAGCTTTGTAGAGCATTGCAAGGGATTTGTGGGATTGATGAAGAAAATGGTTGCCCGTAATAGGATTTAGTTAGCTTGTTTCTTGTTTTTATTTTTCTTTTCTACAGTACAATGTAATAAAGTTGTCCTTTGGCAACATTTAGTTTAGTTAGTTTGTTTTTCCCTTTCCTGTTTTGAATGTAATAAGGCTGTCAGTTGGCGGCCCCGTTTCCCATTAATGAATGAAGTTCAGTTTCCTATTAATTCTCTATGCGTA
>Ga0099824_1011088_pt1 | contig 10345 bp, 4 predicted proteins | sample SiratrowhiteBW_FD_76837 | JGI IMG/M metagenome (GOLD analysis project Ga0099824, IMG submission 76837) | Root nodule microbial communities of legume samples collected from California, USA - Siratro white BW | ecosystem: Host-associated > Plants > Roots > Nodule | place: USA: California... | reverse complement strand
CTTCTCATTTTTTCTCATTATGGTTCCTCTGCTAAAAAATGGAAAAAACCATAAAACTCTGTTTGGATTAAAAAAAAAAAAAAAAAAAAAAAACAGAAGTGATGAAAGGAACAGAAAGTTCAAATATCAATAAATAAAAAAAATTAGTTGATTATGCAAAATGAAAATATAAAGTGTGGGTACTCTTTTTTCGCATAGATACGATGATTTGTAAAGAAAGTGTAATATATAATAAAATAATGATAAGTTTAATAAATTATAAAATAATAATAATAATAATATATTAATAATAATTTTATAAAATAATAATAAAATCAAATAATTATTAATAACATTTATGTTAAAATAAAAATAATTATAATAATAAAAATAATAAAACTTTAAAATGATAATAAAAATAAAAATAATAAAATTAAAATTATAATAATAATCAAAATAAATTTATAAAATAATAATATTATTAACAATAATAATTTAATTTTTTTATTTTAATATTAAAATAATTAATATTTTTATAATTCCATCAAATAAAATAATAACAATTTATCAATCACACCTAATATATTAATTATATTTAGTCTTAAATTAATTTTAATTATAATTTTATTTATTAAAAAAATATTTTATCAATCATACTTATCACATCACTCACAAACTTTTATAAACCTTTTTTAATTTCTTACCATCTTTTTTTTAATCTAAACAATTCAATTTTTCAATATTTTCATCTCAAATAAACTAAAATTCACTTCCTCAAATCTATTCTTTCATCCAAACAAACAAATTTAAAAGTAAAATTGTTAACAAATAAATAAAATAAACAAAGAATAATTTATTGTTGAATACTTAGAAGTTTCATTCTCCTGAGCGGGAATCTTGTGAAGATTATATCAAGTTACAAATGTTTTTTTTTTTTTTTTTTCAATTTAAGATGCTTGCTATTTAAAACGACAATGAATGTTTTAAAAGGAAAACAGTAATAGAAACCAATATTTGTTAAATTTTATTTAATTATAAACAATATGTGTTGGCTTATTCTATTATTATCCCCAATAGGAAACTAAGCGGAGTTGTCGGAATGGGTTTTGTCACTCACTCCCAATATGAAATAGAATTAATTTAGGGTCAAATTTTCTTTGAGGAGCCCTAAAGTTTTTTTTTTTTTTTCTCTCTCTCTATGTTTTGCACTTTGAAGATATGCTTGATAATAACATGTTTATTTGTACAAAATATTTTATTCTTATTTTATAATATTTTTTACAATACTTTTTACTGAAAACACTTAATGTGAAAATTAATATTTTTTTTCTTTTCAGTAAAAATATTTAAATATAATTTATTTATTTTCTGTTATTATTGTTATTTTATGAAACCAAAGTTACCCTTCCAATTGTGTGTATATATAGACATGTCTTGCAATCCTCCTTCTAACACATAGCAGCAATTAACTTGAAATAAATAAAAGATGGCTACACCAACAAGAAGTCTTCTACTCTTCTTTGTTGCCTTTGTGATCATCATTGTATTCTTAGGTAAACTCAATTTCATGATTGAAGAAAGTGAGATAGTTTCTTGTGAACCATACTTACATTATGAAACAATAGTTCTTTGGTTAATCATAGAGGGGAGTATTGGATCTTATGTTGGTACAAAATATCTACACTATTTATTGTTGACTAGTTAATTTTCATAATACTCAGTTGATTACTTTAATAAGGTCTATTTTCTTAATTACATTTTTTTTATCATACACCATACCAAAGTTACAATTGATGTGTATGTAGATGGAACAGAAGCAGGATTCCAGAAAACAATGGGTGAGGGTGGAGTAACAGATGATATTGATCATTTGTTTTGCTGCTATGACAACCACATAGGAAGGTGCATTCCTGGTACAAAGGATGACATGAAATGTGATTTCATTAGCAAGAAAAAACCCTGCAGCAAAGGAGGTCATCGCAAAATTATTGGCAAAAAGAGTCCGAATCATTTTTGTCATTGTTTGCTGAATCTACATGTCTTCACTTCTGCAATGTTGCACCAGTAATCTTTGTGTTTATATCAGTTTGTTTTTGTAATAAAGCAAAAGGAAAACAAAAGAATAATTTTTTATTGGTCTGTCAAAGTCATAACTTAGTTTGATTTAGATTTAAGATAAAAATGTTCATTTTAATTCTTGCCTTATTCTTTACCAAAAAAAAAAATTGTATTTATCTACTTTATATCATTCACTCCTGAAATGCACATTTCATTTTCTTATACAATGAGAGAAGATAACAGCAATGTAACACTATATGAGACCAAAAAAATATTAAGAATTAAAAAATAACAATACACCAGTCAGTTTTTACATAATTATATATATGTTACTTAACTATAATGAGTAAATGGTAAAAATTAAAACAAAGATAAAAATTATATCCATGGCTGAAACAAGATTTATTTTATTGAATATTATGAACAAAACTTATAAATTTATAAATATCCCAAAAAGTTGTTTAAACTAAATGATAGAGGCATGCAAAAAAAAAAATTATACAATAATTCTCTTAACTTTTTTACACGTTTATATATTATAGAGGGCATCCAAGCCAACTAATTCTTTAATTGATTTAGTTTATAGATTATGCAAAAATAAAAATAAAAAATTGAGGAAAAAATGGCTAGATTCAAACTTTATTTTACCTAATTTGGATCCAAATTCATACGTGAAAAATTCTAATAATTTAGCAAAAAAAATCCTTAATTACTCTTGAAATATGTTTTACAGATTTTTTTATGAGAAAAGAATATATTTTCCATAGAAGAATATAAAATTTCACGGTAATATTCTAGAAAATTAAAATAGCTATGTATAATTTGGTCCCTTGAGAATAAATATTCGGTAGAACAATGAAAAAAATTGTGAGTAATAAATAATATAGTCTTTCCCGCATTGCAGAGAATAAAATTTGGTGGGAAATAAAATTTTCAACGTGCTCAATTTGATTGTGCTCGAACACGTGCCTCACCGTAACGTCGTGGCTCCACCAAATCATGCTCACGGCCAGCTCCTAGAATCGCCGCCGTCAAACTGTGCTCGCATTGCCTCGCGTCACCGAATAGCCAATGTAAGGGTCATCCGATTAAATTAGTAGTAACATGTTAGGGTTTCTCAAGTTTTAGTTATTGGATTGAAATAAGTGATGCATATATATTAGGGGTTAGAGTTTCTTAATTAGGGTGCTCAGTAGGAAAGTGCCTCTGCTCACATGTCAGATGCCAGGGTAGCATGGGGTAGTGTCAGTGTGGATGGTTCTACGCTAATTTGGAGCTAGCCAAAGTTTCTTAGGGAGGATTATGCATTCAGAAGATTCATGTTTAGTGTGAGTGTGTTCAGTGGGTTTCAAGTTGTTTGATTTTAGCAGTTTGTGACTCGATAAGAGGATTTGGTTTGGAGGTGTGGATGCTGGTATATGGCTGTGTTTATGAAAGTTGATCCTCAAAGTGCTTTTGTTGTTATTTGGCTATTTTATGTTGACTGCCACTTTTTGATTTCTGTTGGTTTTAGGTCTTCATGTGGTTTTACTTGATGTTGACTGTCACTTCTGATTTCTTTTCAATTAGGACTACAGGCGGTCTCTGTTTTGTGGCTAAGTACTGTTGCAAGCTGGTGCCTCAAGGTGGCTCTGCTGTTCTGCGGTTATGTCATGCTGGTTTGGTCAAGCATGTAACATAACAAGTTTGAGGATCTGGTGACAGCAGGTCTACCAACCTGTACTAAATTAGAGAGGATGTGGTTGGAGCTGTTTATGCTGGTTTTAGGATGTTGTCTCGTGGACTGAGTTGTTTCAGTTTGGAGATTGAAGGAGGTGATGTTGTGTGATTATATCCTTTTGTTAGATGGTGATGTTAAAGGATGCTTAATTGTGGTTTGATTTAGTATGTTATACAAGCTGAGTGAAGAATTGGGGTATTTCATCCAGCAACTTGAGACTCATTTGAACTGTTGGTTCAACTAGGGTCGACGGTGTGGGAAGGTAAACTTTTACCGAGTTTACGAGTTGACTCGCGATCTTGATAACATTGTTTGCAACCATTAGGAGCAAGTTGTTTTTGACATTGATGGTGTTCAGAAGCAAAAGAGTAATTTTGAATGCTTCAAGATTTCTCTATCTCTCTAGTTTCCGTTGTCTTTGTCACATGACGGGTACTTTCTCTCACACCCTTTCCATAGTCACTACCACAAACAGAGATGATGCTGAGAGGCACACCAACGGAACACAGTTCTTGATTTTCGTGAGATACCTATGCAGGTCAGGTCAAGTGAAGAACTTCGATGAAGCTTTGGACTTGTTTCATAGAATGGCTAGAATGAAGCCTTTGCCTTCTGTGAAGGACTTTACTTTGTTATTGGGTGTTATTGTGAGGTTGAGACATTACGCCGATGCCATATCTTTAGTTAAGCACATGTTTTCTTCTCTAGGCATAGAACCTGATACCATTACTCTTAATATTGTGATCAACTGTCTTTGCCGCTTAAAGTTGATGTCTTTTGGGTTCTCTGTCTTGGGGACCATGTTCAAACTTGGTTTGGAGCCCACTGTAATGACTCTCACCACTCTCATTAACGGGCTTTGTGTGCAAGGCAATGTGGCTCAGGCAGTATTGTTGGCTGATCATATGGAGAAAATGGGGTATCCATTAGATGTATACACTTATGGGGTGTTGGTTAACGGGTTGTGTAAGACAGGAGACACTTTGGTGGCGGTTCGGTGGTTAAGGAAGATGGAGGAAAGGAATTGGAAACCTAATGTGGTAGTTTACAGCAGTGTTATGGATGGTTTGTGCAAGGATGGATTGGTATACGAGGCATTAAATTTCTTCTCTGAAATGAGTGGGAAAGGTGTCTTGCCTAATCTTGTCACTTATACTTGTTTGATTCAAGGTCTCTGCAATTTTGGAAGATGGAAAGAAGTTGGCTCTCTGCTGGATGAGATGATGAAAATGGGAATGATGCCGGATGTGCAAACTCTCAATATTTTAGTGGATTCTTTCTGCAAAGAAGGAAAAGTAATGCAGGCTAAAAGTGTGATTGGGTTTATGATTATAATGGGGGAGGTACCGGATGTCTTTACATATAATTCATTGATTGACGTATATTGTTTGCAAAACCAAATGAATGAGGCCATGAGAGTATTTAATTTTATGGTCAGCCGGGGCTGTTTACCAGACATTGTAGTTTTCACTTCACTTATCCATGGATGGTGCAAGAACAAAAACATTAACAAGGCTATGTATCTGTTGGAGGAAATGGGTAAGATGGGATTTGTACCTGATGTTGTCTCTTGGACCACTCTTATAGGTGGGTTTTGTCAAGCAGGTAGACCATTAGCTGCGAAAGAACTGTTTTTTAATATGCATAAACATGGTCAAGTTCCTAATATCCAGACTTGTGCTGTTATGGTTGATGGCCTGTGTAAAGGAAATCTTCTTTCTGAGGCAGTGTCATTGGTTGAGGCAATGGAGAAGAGTAATTTGGATCTTAATATTGTCATTTATACCATTTTGCTTGATGGAATATGCAGTGCCGGGAAATTGAATGCTGCATGGGAACTGTTTTCTAGTTTGCCTGCTAAAGGTTTGCAAAGTAACGTTTATACGTACACCATTATGATTAAGGGTCTCTGTAAACAAGGACTGTTAGATAAAGCTGAAGACTTGCTGATGAATATGGAAGAGAATGGCTGCCTGCCAAATAACTGCACTTACAATGTCTTTGTCCAAGGCTTGCTGACAAAAAGGGAGATTGCAAGGTCGATAAAATACCTTACAATAATGAGAGACAAGGGTTTTTCAGTAGATGCTGCCACCACAAAAATGATTATAAACTACTTATCTACTAATAAAGGAGACACTGAAATTGAAGAATTTTTGTTTCCAAAAAGATAGCACATTTCAGGAGTTTCACTAGATCTTTATTAAAATCCAATTCATTCACGTTCCACTAAGTTGAGAACTGGAATGGGCTTTACGTTAGAACTTGATCGTCAAGCATAGTGCTTCCACCTGACAAATTATGTGAGCAGGAGAGTTGGTCCTTAAGATGGTATCATAACTTCTATAAATAAGTACTTTTGAGTTTGATCCTTGCTGCTTCTATTCTTCTTAATTAACTCAAATTACTGTCCAAGGTAAGGTCCGTTTGTGCACCCTGCACACTTCAAGCTCAAAAAGCCCTTGTAAAAGGGATCTTGGATAAAAAAATTTTAGCTGCACTAAACAACTTAAGCTTTTAAGGGAATTGCTACTTGACATTTTTATTGGTAAATTCATCTCTGCTTGCACATTTATTTTGATACATCCTCTACAACATATTAAAATAGCTTAGAATAAATGGATGCAATAAATTGAGCCGTATCCTTGCATTTTTATGGAATTGAGTAGTTCTTTTTACTTAGGTATATGTTTGCCTTCAAGTAAGTTTATTGATGAAGTTAGATTAGGATATATTGTTTCCCCACGACATTAGGGATAAATTGCTCAATGATACCAAGAAAATATAATTGACAGCATAAATTCTGCCAGGCTAAATTCAATATATAGATGAGTTCTGTGTTTAGTCCACAACAGAGCTATTCAATTTACTGGTGAAAGGACATAATTACAGAAGATTGAGTTACCCTATTTTAGGCTAATAAGATACTGGTACTTCTTGTACCTTATTTATATTTTATTTACTGTGCTGATTTATGAGAAAAAAGTTAAAAGAATAAATAGTAAACATAATTTAAATGAAAGGTCCTTGGACAACTTAATTCCAGGTGTTTGGATGCAATCTCCAATTCCAATGCAATCAATGTTTGCTTCGGTGAGCAACAGCAACATTAATATTTCACGCCACTGCGCTCTCCTCCGTCCACGAGTCCTCACCCTTGGGTTTTGTTCTCTCCTACTCAGGTTCGGTGCCTCAACTCCAATGACAATGTCCGCAACAACCCGTTCTTTTCCTATGCTCATGCCTATCCCAGGTTGCTTCTCATCTCTACTTCACCTTCCTACAACCTCATCAATTTCCTTTCTCTTTTCTCTTTTTGGAATGCCTTTGTTCAAATTGTGAATTTGGAAGGATTTGTTCGGTTTAGGGAATTTGATTGTGAATCGAAGGTTCAGATGATGTTATCGATGCAGCTACTTGCAATGAGAACCTACATCATTTTTATATTTGGAATTATGGTTATACCATTGTATTGGAGATTGCCATCTTTCTGTTGTGGATGAATTCTTGTGATTGTACATTTCGATGTTTTCACTACTCAAGGAGGTGAAATAGAGTTTTGTTGGCTTTGCATGGTTGGTGATCCAAAGCATCTCTTGGACTATGATGCAGTTATCTTGAGGATTGAAGCTCAAGTTGCGTGGCAATGTTGTCAAAATTGCAAGTAAACTTGCAAACTCACTCAATCCCGCATGTACAAAGGAGGCCACAAGTTGACGTTGATGCTGGATCGGGGAGGTGGGGATCATTGCGAGATCGTGAAGTTGCTCGCCGCATCAAGGGATCATGCGCCTCTTGATCCTTCCCCTCTCAGGAAGCTATGGTTCCAGGACCATTTGCTAGCTAAAACACAACCGGACCCAAAAGCGAAGCCCAACACTTGTGGTGTGTGACCCTTTTGTTTTGCTAGGGCTCCCATACTTTGATAATTAGAAATGAAGGAGACTCACAACGACACATGCACATTGCCACTACTATCGAACAACCATCACTTTCATTACCGACAGCCGTCACCTACAACCATCAGAACACTCACGTAGCTCTTGTTTGTAAACTAAAGAAAAGTTTGTATGATCTTTAATTAAGCACCCTAATAATGGTATAAGAAAGTTGACTCTTTCATGGTGAGTCAAGTTGTACGAGAACATCTGCATATCAATATCTCTATCTCCAAAAGTTTCCAGTAGGACACTTTGTTGCACTTTTATTGTATGTAGACAACATGTTAATAATTGAGAAAGATGTATCAAATATAAAGCATTTGAAAGAGGAATTTTCAAGTCTTTTGATATGAAAGACTTGGGACCAACTCAACATATTCTTGGCATACATATTTACATATATAAGAAAGTACAAAAGTTATGGCTGTCTAGGAGAGGTATGTTGAATGGGTAATTCAAACGTTCAATATGGATAATACCAAGTTAGCAAGCCAATCATGGAGTAATCACTTCATGTTTAGTGAGAAGTCGTGTCTCTTTTTCAAAGAGTAAATAGATGAAGTGTTATCAGCCCCTTATCCTTCAGTAGCTGTTGGAAGCTTGATATATGTGATGGTGTGCACAAGATCGAATATAGCTTGTGTTTTTGTAAGTTTGATATATTTGATGGTGTGCACAAGGTCGAATATAACTTGTGTTTTTTTAGTAGTAAGTAACTATCCATGAAATTTTGGAAATAATAATTGGGAAGCACTTAAATGATTCTTAGGCATCTTAAGGGCACATTTAAGATGCGTTTGTGTTATGAAAAAAGTTGATCCAATCTTAAAAAGTTATATACATGCTGACATGGCTGGAGATCTTGATAGTAAGAAATCTACATTAGGATACAAATACATATTTTTCCAATATATACACATGTAGACACTTTTGTAAGAAGTCATATCTTGGAAATCAAGGTTGCAAAAGGGTTTGCCTGTTTGCCTTATCTACATCAAAGACAAAGTACATAGTAACAATGAAGCCAAGAAAGAAATAATATTTTGTAACAGTAAAAGTGTTTTGAACTAGAGTATGAACTCTATGTATCATTCTTACAAAAAGAATACTAGATCTTGTCTATATCAGACTCTTTCGTTATAAGAAATTTGTATTATATCAACTAACAACACAAACAATAGAGAATTTGAAAGCAAATAAGTAAGACGACTACTAAAATAATAGAAATAGTAATAATATACTTAGAAAGTTTAGAAGATATACGACACACTAATTTAATTACATGCAGTAAGCATAATGCATCACATAGATATCCTCACATTCTTACATCTTTCACTACATCTTTATCTAACAAACTCAAACTTGACAATAACCATTCCAACAAGTAGATTGAGGAGTTTTCATATCTGGTTGTTTTAGGATGTTCGTTTGAAAAGCAAACAGTATATTGATATCATGACTAATAACGAAAACAATTATTAATTATAATAGTGACAATGAAATCTAAACCTAAATAATGGACAAGTATTCTATATGTAACAAAGGACTAGAGTTGAAAAAATAGTATAAAATTAAAAATCTTAAAACTAAACTTAAAAAAAAAACATGCATATTAGAAATTAACAAAAAGATGCATTAGGAATTAATTTTGGCCCTCTCTTCTACTCAAGAAAATAATAGATGCAAATACATATTCAAAGTTGTGATTCGAGATCTCTTCTCCTTCTTTTTTTTTTTTTCTTTTTTTTTATCTCAATTTTGTCCATTTTTATTCGTTTATAATTCCTATTTTTTCCTCTTTCTTCTATAATCTCAATTCTTTCCTCTTTAATAATGTCAACTTTTTCCTTTTTCTTTTTTCTATGATCCTGCCCGACAGACCACCATTCTTTCAGTTTCATGATTGTTATTATGATAGATTCAATATTAATAGAAATAAAAGTTAGACTCGTTTCCACAAAAACTCTTAAAAACCTTCCGCACAAAATAAATTAAAAGTCAGATGAACAGAAAGAAACCTTTCCTTTTTTCTTCAACAATTCCTCTACGTTTGAAATTAAAAATAAGTTTACATTAAAAAAATATTATATATAAATATAGCATAAAGTTTAAGTAACTTCATTTTGAATATCTATAAATAAATAAAATTCAAATAATAAATACTGTGCATTGTACAATAGTACATTTTTTTTTTACCTTATTAAGATTATTTGATTTTGAAATAATAATTACAAATACAATTGAAGAATCTGTGTCGAAGCGGGAAGTCCGAAAGAAGCGTCATTCATAGAACTCGCCTTGTTCTGCAAGCTCAGTCTTCCTTTCTCTCTCTCTCTCCTTTTCCGTCCATGCCTCCAAACAAGGTTCGATTTTTACTTCGTTTTTTCGTACCCTTTAGTGTTCTCCCACTTCACTTCTCTGGGTTAGGGTTTTACTTCAATATTACTCATTTTCCGGGGAAACCCCATTTATAATTTTTTTGTCTTTCCTTTTGTTATTCTGAATTTCATTACTTCTGAATGTATAAATTTATTTTCGCATTGCCTCAATGATGTTGCGAAAAAAAGGATGCGTTGCTTTTGCTGCTTGATGTGGGCCCATCCATGCATTCTGTTCTTCCTGAAATTGAGAAAGCCTGCTCCTTGCT
>Ga0099824_1011086_pt1 | contig 10346 bp, 14 predicted proteins | sample SiratrowhiteBW_FD_76837 | JGI IMG/M metagenome (GOLD analysis project Ga0099824, IMG submission 76837) | Root nodule microbial communities of legume samples collected from California, USA - Siratro white BW | ecosystem: Host-associated > Plants > Roots > Nodule | place: USA: California... | reverse complement strand
TCTAATTAACAGTCTCCTTAATTTTCTGAATCAGTTTAATTTGATTCACTGCCTATTCCCATTTTGCCCCTAAACTTTCTTCTTTTATACACTTGAAGTCCTTCTGGAAATCGATCTCTAACAGCATGCACTACATAATGAAATTAAACATCTAAAATCTCCTATGGAGTCTGTCAGTAAGCCACCTTCCAATACTTGCTCTTGCTCTCTAACCATGACTGGTAAGAACTTCAATTCCTCTTTCAGTGTTTCTAAAACTTTATGTGAGGACTCTTGGGTTCCAGACTCTAGTGCGACCACATGACCTCTCATTCATATCTTTTAACATCATGGGTTTCTCTTTCTGGTAACCTCTCATTCATAATGCAGTCAATGGGACATGTATCCCAATAGTTGGATGTGATAATATTTCTCTTTTGCCCTCAGCCTCAAAGATGTTATTTATGTTCCAAAACTTTCTAATAACCGTATTTACATTCAAAAACTTATGACCCTAACTATTTTGGAACCTTCTTTCTCACTCATTGTGTTTTTAGGATCTTGTCTGAAGAGGATGAATGGAACTGTTAAGGAACAGGGAGGACAACCTGGGAAATAAGGGTAGTATCAGTAGACAAATGGGTACCTCTCATCTCCAATCTTGCACTACTTCTTATGCACCATTTGGGCTTCCGTTAGTAGATCTGTTTACAAAAGGTCATCATCCCACAGAACGATTTCATGATTCACATGCATATTGGGAATGATAGATATTCATTCACTGGTTTCAGGGGGAGTGTTGTTAGTAGGATATTAAGTGTAAACTTAAAATGTTAGAACATTCTAGAAATCTCTTCATAATCAATACTTTAGGGTTAGAATGTCGTAATATATATAGAGGCTGATGTACTATTTCAAATCAATCAATTCAATAAAATAATCATTTTCAAGCGATATAATATATACTACAAATAAAATATCAAACTAACTCCATAAATTTATTACCCAGAAACATCTCAAGTATCATCAAATCCAAATCAGTTATAAATGATGTGAAATTTAAATTAGGAAAGTTAAAAAAGTTACACAGATATGTTTACACGAAAGGACACAAATCAATCCAGTAGAAAGTCATTAACTATCACCCCTCAACGAAAGGGGAAAACTGTCAGATGCAACTTAGACTCAAGCTATGGCTGGCTTGAACTTAATAATGGCAACCAATTTATAGGCTTTCTTTTTGAAATAAGTTTTCTCATAACTAGAAAAGCAGGATAATATATCAGGGGGGAAATAGAAAAGGAACATTAGCAAATACCATTTATTGCTAAAAACAGAGTTGGAGGGTTTCCATTTGTTGGATGCTGAGGAACAAATTCCTCAGGGACCCGACTACAAGTACAGAAGAATGTATGTCAATAGGACTGCTCAAAACTTTATACATACAGCAATTATTTGAACAAATGTTTCGTACTACTACACCTCAGTGCTTCAGCACCCAGAATTTGCTCACGTGGTATCCATCCATCTACATTCATCAAATCTAACCAATGTCCAATGATATCCAATGAGATATGAATATCCCAACGCCTGTTTGATGTGAACAAGTGAAAATAAAGCATATTTTTAGATCACAAGTAATTTGTTGTTAATTAATACAAGTAAGTCTTGTGCAATCAAGAAAATATACAGCATTATCAGCACTTAAGAAGAATTTCAAACAAGAAAATAATAAAAATGAGGGTGACGGTCAAGAAGGATTTTAGTTAAAAAAAAAAAAAAAAAAAACTAACCAGATTATAAGTTGATGAAAACCTTCATCCCATAAAAATCCTCTTGGAAAGAATGATCGACTTGGTACAGCTGTGTAAAGCTCAGTAGGCCAATATGATATATAATTGACATCTTCTCTATGCTGCAAAGGAAAACAACCCATTAGATATCTATCCAAGTTCTAAGTTCTTGACAGCTAGTTTAAAAGTACAACATAAAAGTGTAAAAGGAAAAGCAAAAGTAACTGACCACAATTAATTAAAGAGTACTATAGGGGGAGAAATTTAAGATGAAAAGAGGCAAAGAGAAAATTAATACAAACCTATTAATCGACACTGGGTTTATTTGCCACCCTAAAATGATAGACAAATTACTCACAACATACCAAGAACTTTATAATGAACCAGAGAATGGCAACATACCAAGAAGATATTTTACAAAAACATGGTTCTCACTAGGCAATGACTCTGCTAAAGAATTTTCCTGCGCTGGTAAAATGGCTTTAGTGGCTTGTTTCTTTAGAATCAAATTCTCAATACACTAGGATAGGATAGTGTTCAACAGAATGGGGGAATATGAGGCATACAGTCAATGCAACCTACTCCAATCCTTGAATATTATGTTACGTAATTATACTTCTTTCATTTCTTCGGGTTTATTTTCAGATTTGGAGATTGTTCTTGCTTTCAGATTTGTAAGGATTCAGGCAGCGAATTTGATAGTGACTTGGTTATTATGGGGTGCATGACTCACAGAACGAGTAGTATGAGATGCCCGGTGGATTATTTGTGTTGGGCTCTTCCCCCTTAATAGCTAGTTTTGATGGCAGGTGCCCTGAACATTTGGGTGATTATGAATTGGTATGAAAGCTGGTTGTGGATGTCTCATAAAGCCTACCTACATCACGTTCTGACCAATGAGGAAGTTGAATGAAGCGTCCCTGAGTAAAGTGTTGTAGAGTGAAAACTGATAGGACATTGGCTTTTAGGGTCAAATGCTATGACATGGACTTGGTTACTATGAAAAGCAACATCAAGTGGTATGTGATGTTCAGTGGAGTATATGTGCTTGGTTCTCCCCCCTTAATAGCTAGTTTTTGAGGGTGGGTTCTCCAACCACTTTGGTGCCTATCAAGATCACACATTACATTTTTTTTCCCTACTTTTTTTTAAGAAGCAAACAGTTTTCCTTCTTATCCCAATCAACTACTTCCACAGGTTTCAGATTGACATTTCTTATTGGTTCAAGTCTTCTAATTCTAAATTCATTGATAGTGACAAGGATTTAGACTTCACACCCACTCTTGAAATGATATATCCATTTCTTTACCTAATCTCCAGTTGTTCAAACAAATATGTGTTTATTACCTTTTGAAGTCTAAGATCCCCTCTAAGTTAAGATCTTTCATTTGGACATGTAACAATAAATTGGAGTAAATCATGTAGAGGTTTTTCCCATTTTTTATGCTCCCCAAATTCATTCCTAACATTAAATCTTTCATAGTATAGGTGAATCGTGAATTTGTACAAGAACTTGGAACATGTAATCCAACTTGAGCATTCTAGGGGATTAGATAAGAAGGACAAGGCCACTTGGCATAGTACAATGTACTGTAATACGTGCTTACGGTTAGAGACATATGCCAGAAATTTCGAAGACAATATTTTTATGCTGCCTTTACAATAAAACAGTTCACTCTTTTTAGCAACCTAACAGTGTTCAGATAATACCAGCTTCCAAGTAAATTCTTTGATGATAAGCAGCATGAGTTTCTAGTTAATTAGTTTGTCTAGGTTTTCAGTAAGCATTAATTCATTTATGGACGCAAATGAAGAATTTAATTTAGCCAGAATTTTTTTTTGTTGGCTAGCAATCCTCGGCTCTTCTACTTCTTTTTCTCTAATCTTTAAAATTTCCTCTTAACCAACAAAAAATAAAACATATGAAACACAACTTCCACATTTATGATAATCACATGTCAACTTAACACTATTGAGGGAGGGCATACATTTTGATAAGTTAAGAACTAATAAAAAGTTAAAGTAACTTACATTTAGGATTCTTGAAAGAGCAATTTTTGACTGGCCATAGAAGTAGCCGATTCCACCTAATAAGTTTCCAATGGCTGCCTTACCAACAGATATGGATTCAGAATCTACCTGGAAATCCACTTTAAGGTTAGAGAATTTATTTCTCTAAAGGATATGTTTCCAAACCAATGTACTCAATCAAATGAAATTTGGGAGATTCAGAACACACATAAAAAGGGTCATTTGGCAAAACAAACTCAATTAAGGGCTTATTTAATAAGTATTTAAAAACAATTATGTAGAGGAAATAGATTTAAACTGTTTTCATATATATTGTAAGGTTGCTTTCATAATATTCTGGAGAGCATATTAAAATAAGCTAAAAATAGGTTATCAAGATAAGTTATTTTCACAAGCTTCCCAAAACACAAGTGCTTATTTCGTAAGATAAGTCAAAAGCTGTAAATAAATTTTTTAAAATGGGCACTAAAAAATTTGAATTTGAGAGAATAAGAAAAAAACAAATAATGAAGAAAAAAAACTAGTACCTTCTCGGCCAAATTGAAAATTTTCTCAAACTTTTCGTCAAATTCCTGTTCTTTATATTTCAGTTGATTGGAAAGTGACATACCTGACATTGAGCAGAATAACAAAGAAATTACACACTACCATGTTGATGTCAATTAGAATAAAATATTCTACAAATTTAGTAAAGAGTACCCTAGTCCACTTTAAATTACATAACATTTAAACAAGAAAACAGCCTACAACACAAATCAAAAGCCTTTTAAAGTAAAGTAGACATGTCTTCCAAATTTCAGCATACATTAACTGATACAATTAGCCACATTATTCTATAAACAACCCCAACAATGTCCATCAACATGAGAAGCAGGTTTCCAAAGCAATGACCAACTCCTACAACAATGTAAAGATCTGGATTTTTCTCCTTTTTCATAAATGCACACAAATATACATGCCAGATTTTGCAGACTATAAAGAAGTTTAGTAAAACCTGTAAGCATAATGACACGCTCTTCTTCTCGAGAACTTTCTAAATCAGTTCCAGTGATTAGTACAATATCTGTTGTGAAAGGAAATCCACCAATAATCTGAAGCACAAACATAAAATTAAGTGCAAACAATAGGGAAAGATGTTTTCAATAGTAGTTAGAAATATGTTAGAGTGGGGGTGAGACAGAGAAAGAGAGACTCAAATTAAACCTTAAAAATGTTAAACAGGCAGTAGAAAGTGTACATGGTCTATTTACCTGAAAAACTAACACATTTGGAGCATCTTCTATCGAGTCAGATAGCTGCAGCTTTGCATGCTTACGTATCTACTAAAACATGTACATGAACAAAGATATCAAGGGAAAACCGAAAAAAAAATCCATAACCACATTCTTGCATTACACAAAAAAGTATATAATTGAATAATTTGAACTGAAATACCATAACCTACTTGTGATGCAAGATTTTGCTCAACAAGATCAGACAAATTGTGAAAGTGAGGTGTGTGAAATCCTGAATAATGCAGTTCCAAGTCATCCTGAAAATTATAAAGCATTTGAAAACAAATAACAGGTTAAAATATTTTTTAAACTGTTTGAAAGAAGCAAAAACAGGAATTTGAGTGCTTCTTTGAGGATGCGTAAGTAAATCACAAGCAGTCAACCACAAATATCCAATGGTAATACAAGTTACAGAATCTTGAAACTCAATTATCACACTAATTCCCATCATTACCATTGATTTTAAATGTAGCTGCCAATCTCCAATATCTTCCCGAGTGCCAGTTGTAAGCAAAGAATCCTCATGAATGTTCAAGTTTTGTCTACTTACATCTAGAGCATTACCAGCTTCATCAGCCAAATAGAAGAAGAGCTGAGCACCTCTCCCAAATTCCTCATTCCATATAGATCTGAGGTTGGACCAAAAGAACAAAATCACTCAATAGATAAAAGTCACTAAATAAAGCAATACAAGAGATGCAGAGACTAAAACAGGGAACACAAAACTTCAGCAATAAAATTAAGAACCAAGTTACTACTTATTAGGTCTTTGGATTATGTGTTATAGTTAATTCAGGAAATAAGTCAAACTAACAGTTACAAGTAAGAAAAACTACAAACAAAATTGTTCTGCAGCAAAACACATGATAAGCGATTTGAAGTTGATAACATCACTCACTTGTCAATATCCACATTAATTCGAACCGCCCAATCCCCTCCATAACCACTGCCTTCGGCTTTTGATTTTAAAAAACTGGTAGTCAAGATCATGCCATGGTCAACCAGTACTTGATGTCCAAAATCACGTCCATTGTGCTTTGTCCAACCATAAGTACTTAGGTCATCCTCATGTCTGCAAACATGCCGCAGGTGATATCTGCCATCCTTCACACCAATCCACATCAATCCAGCAATCAAAGACTTCGGAGTCCTGAAGTAGAAACACCACCACCAACCACACAAAAAATTGAGAATGCTTACTTTCTAAATCAAATGGTGCGGATTCTGACATCCTGAACACAATGTAAGCCAAAAATTGGCACAACATTTTCTGTGTAATGGACAATGTCCAGGCATAAATCATTCGAATTATATACAACTCGACATATATTCAGACTGCACACATTAAACACTACAAGCCTTAACTACCAAATATAACTCCATTTCTGCGCAAATAAAACAAAGAAAAGAGTCTGCATACACATAGTGTTTTCACTGTTCAATAATAAAAAAAACACCTCAAGCACATACTTATTCCAAAATAAATACGCATGAATTGTGTTTAAACGATGTTAAGTTCATACCTGGCACGAATACCAAGATACGTGTGAGGCCGATAAGTTCCCCAATACAAACTCTCCTTGTGCTCGCCTCGAAACTGCCACAAAACCAAGCCATTCTACTATCTTCGTGTACGCCAAAATCATCAAAATTCTAAAAATTAAAAAAAAGAAACAAAAACAACAAAAACAAAGGAGTGGATAGTTGACCTGAGGAAGGTCCATTATTTTTGGCGCGGGAAATGGCGTAACCGCGCGAGGAAGCTTCGGTTCCGTGGCGGAATTCATCAGGTGGCGGATCATAAAGAAGATGGTGAAGAATCCAACGAAGCATATACCGAGCACCACTTTGAGATTGGCAGTATTGAATACCGGAATGGAGCTTCCGTATTTGCTTCGCTCTCTGGGGCGATTCAACAGAGGTCTCCTTTCTCGACGAGAATCGGCATCAGAGAGGGATTTCGCTCTGCTCCTAACGGCGGTTCTTCCACTTCCGGTCATTTTCGGCGTATCAGAGATTCATGCTACCGCATGCTCCGGGTTTTGGAGTTCAAATGGAGGGAATGTTACGGTACGACTAGGTGATTTCGCCGGTGTATCGTAGTAGTGGAGTTCAGAAGGAAGAGGACTTGACCGCTAATGGACATGGCCGTGGAGTTTTTGATTGGGCTCAAATTTGGAGTGCTTTTTTCTGTACCACCGTACTTTCTTTCTGCACCTCCATTGAAAAAGTAAAAATATAATTTTACACTCTTCATTTTTCTATCTTCTCAGCTACATCCCTCTTCACCTTCTTTATTGTATAATCTACAATAAAATTTTTGTATTCCAAAATTTAGAATACAAAAAAATTTATTTAGAATTTATAATCCATAATACAAAATTTAAAAGAATATTTTAATATTACTCAAATTATAGGGTGCAGGAAGAAAAAAATGAAAGTACAGGAAGAAGTACTCTAAAATTTGGAGTAACCTGACCCGAGTTCAACTTGTTTCGGAGATTATCTTCCTGGACAATTGTTTTTGTCACTCGTAATTACTTCCTGCACCTCCTTATTAGAATTCTTACACTTATGAAAAGATGTCATCTTGAATATATTAAAAAATTGGATTATACATTCTCCAATTCAGGACAAATATATTTCGTGGTGAAGATTCTTAAATACCTTGAAAAAAATGTGTAGTTCAGAAAAAAAAAATATTTTGAACTATTCATTCCATGACAGTACACAATAAAATTTATCACCAAATAAATTTTCTAAAATATTCTAAAATCTATTTCATAATCTTGTTTCTGTTAATGTAAAAGCTCAAATGTTTCAAGAAAATAGAGAAACTTATATATATATTGATAGTTGTAAAGATAGAAATAGTTAAATAAAGGATCCAACTAAAAAAATTGTAGACTAGAAAAAGAGCCTAGAAATAATATTTGTTAAGAGAAAGCTAGTATGTTTGAATAGAAAATTTGTAGAGAATAATTTACTTTTTATAAAAATAAAATAAAATGTTTAATACTGAAATATGTATTAAATATAAAATTTAAAAAAATTCAAATTTTAGAAATTTATGAGAGTTTTTATATAAAAAAGAATTGAAATTTTAGCAATGTATGAGAGTTCTCATATTATTTAAATTTGAAACATTACGACAAAATAATGATTAAACATTACTACAAAATAATGATTATGCTATAACAATTTATTTTGGTTATAGAAAAAGAAACATATACCGAATAAAATGTGGTGAAAAACTTATAATTATTAACAATTTTCATATGTTGGTTCTCTAATACTCTGACATGAAATGCTACTTTTCACCTCGGGAGACTAATGTAGAAAGCTTCCTCAGCTCACGACCCTGGTAATTTGTGAGCATTTTTCTTTACAACATTTTTTTTTTTTTTCATTGTCCTGGCATTATCCTTTGTGTTACCTATGTATTAGTTGCAATCTAAGAAATCTTCTTTTTCTCACCTCACAAATCCTCCTCCCTTCAACCTCTGTCTTATATTTTATTATGATCTCTATTTTCAAATTAGAAATTCATACTTTTTGTCTGCTTTGTTTTTTGTGATCTTCGTGAAAAATATTATTAGCTCCAAAATAGGAAACATTGGCTTTGACATCTTTTTACGTGTTTTAAGAATTGTAAACTTTTCTAGAAACACTTTGAATATGATTGGCAGTAATTTGAATTAAACTATTTGGATCAATCACCATTTGAACACTTAGTATCTCTAAACTATATTTTTTAAATTTTAGAATTATAAAAACTTTTTAATCCAGAAATTCCACTATTAATATGTTTTTTCAAAAACTTTCTAAATTTGTATAATGTTTGAACATTGAAAGTTATTTAATCAATGATTTACTTCATTTGAATAAGATCCAAACATACTTTTGAAATGCATTAAGTATCATAATCAAAGCATGCTTTGTCTCAAAAACTTTCAAGAAAACATTAATCAATACATTCTAATAAATTATTTAATATTATCACATGAGGTTAAAAAAACTTTAATTAACGTGAGAAAAATGTTTTTAAAATTATTGAGATTGAATTTAGACACTCCTAATACGTTAGATCAATGTGTGTGTTTGTTATATGTGTTCATGAAGACTTTATTGTCTGTTACGTTCAAAATAATTATTTTGTAGGAACAGCTGACTCCAACGAAAAGGGGGTTGAATGAAGTCTGAACTCAATTCAGTATAAATATAGAAATCATCAAGCAAGATTGTTCAATATAAGAATACATAGTTTTATACTGGTTCACCCTAATCTCTTGGGCTATGTCCAGTTTTCCCTTGAATAAATCGTTCAACAAGGTCCACTTATATCATAAACGGTTACAACGAGTATACAGACCTCTCCAAATTATAACAAGTACACAAACATCTCCAGGTTATACTAGTTTCAATCTCCCCATGAGATCAAGACCGTTCAAGACTGAAAGAAACACTTCCAAAAGAGATAGCAATGAAAGTTTACAAGGGTTTACTTCACAATGGTGAAGAATTACACAATGGTTTCAAAATTGACAATAGACACTTAGTAGTAAATACTCTAATTCTTCAATGTATTCTATGACGTTTTTCTCTTTTTGTTTCTTGTCCTTCAACTTGAAATTGCTCCTCCATATGTAGCTTTTTAGGAACTAGGCTGTTGAGATACTTGAACATATCAATCTTGACATGGAGAAATTATATTTGAGATACTCATCAATAATTTGAATAATTTTCATTATAAATAAATTTTAAACCTTAAAATATGATATAAAATTAATTAATCACATTTAAATATTCTATAATAATTTGAATACTAAATTTAAATTTAATTATAAATTTTGAAAAAAATATTAATTTTATTCTTAAACACCATTTAGATGCACAAGCAACTAATTTTTTTCAACTCAATTCTAAATACCATTTCAAAATGTTTCGATAGAATAATAGTTTCAAACCGCTCAAAAATTTGAATAAAAAAATAAGTCTTAATACAAAAAATTTAATTATTAATTTTATTTGAACTCTCTTAATGAATAAGATAACTGAGTAACATGTTTGGTCTTTAATAATTATAATATATTTATTAAAAAATTTAATATTAATATACGTTTAATCTTAAAAGAAATGACTAAAGATCTTAAATTTACAAAAACAAAAACAAATGTGTTAGCAACAAAAATAACAAAGTAATGTTATATATATATATATATATATATATATATATATATATATATATATATAAAATATATATATATTT
>Ga0099824_1011085_pt1 | contig 10346 bp, 7 predicted proteins | sample SiratrowhiteBW_FD_76837 | JGI IMG/M metagenome (GOLD analysis project Ga0099824, IMG submission 76837) | Root nodule microbial communities of legume samples collected from California, USA - Siratro white BW | ecosystem: Host-associated > Plants > Roots > Nodule | place: USA: California... | reverse complement strand
TTTTTTTTTTTTTTTTTTTTTTTTTTTTTTAATTTTTTTTTAAAAATCCAATTTTAAATAAATTTTTTTTTTTATTTTTTTTTTTTTTTTTTTTTTTTTTTTAACTTTTAGCTAAACTCATGGTTTTGTGATGTTAAATTTCACAAAAGTAATAAAATTTTTGGGGATTTTCTTGAAATACTAATTTTATCTAAGTCTTACAAGTTTTTCTTGTAACAAAGTAAATAATTTTAATTCTTTTCTCAATAATAATTTTAATTTATGATATCAAAGAGTGTTGAAATAGAATTAAAATAAATTAGTTTTTAATACACATCCGTGGTAATTTATAAATTGATAGCTATAGTCGTTATAAATTAAAAAGTTGTACCATTCCTTGGTTTTTCTATTTTTGAGAAATGTTTTTTAGAGAAAAATACTAAATAAATTTTTGAAAATTTCTTTAGAGAGAAAAAAAAAGAAATTTAGAACTTAATACGAACATCGTATAGAAAACATTCATAAAATAGAGAAGAAGAGATATTAAATATATATATATATATATATATATATATATATTAATTATGTACTGCAAAAGGAATATTATGATGTGATAATAGACTTGACAACCAAGAACATGATCACAAAGATACAAACAATTAAACTAGCATAATTAACATTAGAATATGCTTTTTAAGACTGACGTTCCTATTTCTTTTTGAACAAAATTTCTCTTCTTGGTGTCTCTATTAAATATTGGACAATCTTAAGAGCAACTTATAAATGTGTTTCTTTTGGTTGATGCATAAAGTGACTTACTAAACTCACAACAAAAACAATAACAAGTCTAGTGTGAAATAAATAAATAATCTTCTTACAAGACTTTGATACATTTCCTTACCAACAGGCACACCATTCTTTTCATTTCCCAACTTTGCATTTGGATGAACTAGTGGGCTTATTGTTTTGCAGGACATTTTACCTACTTCTTGCAACAATTAGTAATATACTTTTCTTGAAATATAAAAATTCCTTTCTTAGAGTGACCAACTTCAATTCCTAAGAAATATTTTAATTTCTTGAAGGTCTTAATCTCAAATTCTTTGACTAAACATTGACTCAATCTTGTTGTTCCTGTTCATCATTACCGGTCACAATAATATCCTCAACGTAAACTGACAAAATTGATACTACCCCTAAATCAAAATGCTTAATAAACAAAGTGTAGTCTCCCTAACTCTTCTTATATTGAAGACCCATCATGACTTTGTGAACCTTCCAAACCATGCTTTAAATGTCTATTTCAGCCCATACAATGCCTTCCTTAATTTGTATATTGTGTTTGTCTCAATCTTTCCTATATATCCAGGTGGTACCTCCATGTATATTTCTTCTTCAAGATCCCCATGTTAAAAACCATTTTTCACATCAAATTGTTACAAATTCCAGTAATGGCTCACTACCACGGATAAAATAACTCTGATCGTGATCATTTTCGCAACTAGTGCAAAAGTCTCCTAGTAATCCACTTCATATATTTCAGTGAATCCTTTTGTTACCAGCCTAGCCTTGTACCTTTCAGTAGTTCCATTAGCCTCGTATTTATTGTATAAACCCACTTGCATCCAATTGGTTTTTTACTATGTAGTAGAGTTACCAGTTTTTAAGTATTATTCTTCTCCAGTGCCTCAATTTCCTAAGTTGCATTCCATTTTTTGTCAATTAATGCCTCAAATACAAAATAAGGTATAGTTATAGTGTTTAGACTAGTGAGAAAGGTTTTATGTGAAGGAGAGAATTTTTCAATAGGATAGATAATTTGCTAAAGGGTAAGCATGTTTGGTCATAGTTCTAGTTCCTTTTCTAGGGGTAATTGGAAGAGTTAAATTCCTTTTTACTGCTCATCACAAGGAAATTCATCATGGTCAGTGGAATTAAGGTTTACATAAATATTTTTACCTCTTATAATGATAAATGGTTGAACTCTTGGACATGTGTAGATCTTAAAATAAGGTTGAACTTTTGGGCATGTGCAAATCCTAGAATAGCCTTTCTCTACAATGTGGTCTACTAGAATCTACAGAAGGTCCAGGAAGTTTTGATTTACCACTCTCTCCCTATCTATGGATTTAGTTTCAGTCATTCTTTCTCTCTGAACAATTTTAGTTTCAGTATTATTATTCTTTTGTCTTTCAAAATATAGATTACGAAATATAAAATCATTCATAAGATCATCATCTTCTCTTAAATCCTTTCCCTGAAGACGATGATGGTCAAAATAGCTAACTTGTTTAATGAAAGTTACATCCCTAAAGACAAAAAATATTTTAAAAGGAGAATGAAAACACTTATACTCTTTTTATATGACAGAATACCCTACGAAAATACATTTAAGTACCCTTGGATCAAGTTTTCTCCTTTGTTGTTTATAAACATAGACAAAAGAAAAATAACCAAATATTTTAAAATGAAGGATAAGAGTGATTTACATGCGGATAAAATGAGTAGAGTACCTCCATTGGACTTTTTAATTGTGAAATAGTAAAGGGTAATTGAAGAGTATATATTTACCCATGCTTAGACACTTTAGTTATGACTTTCTTAGACTGTAGTTGAGAATAAATCCATTGTTTTAAATAAGATTTACCTAATTAAGATTAATTGGACCTTAATTGAGATTATTGATTAACTTGGATTTTAAGCATATTCTGTTACTTTTCTTGTTTCTAGTTATCTGTAGACATTTTATGAGTTCCAAATCCAATCAAATCTTCTGCACATATATTATTTAGATTTTCTACAAAGATAATTCTTTACAATTCTTGTCGATAAAACTGCAATTTTGGTATTTGATGAAGCCAAGTCAAGACATGCAAAGAAAAGACTTGAAGATGTCTTTGTGTGTGTGTGTGTGTGAATTGTGTAGATATATGCATGCATTAAATGGGATAAGATAAAATCTTTTCTAGATTTTTTTGTTAAAAGATAAAACTAAAATTGAATTAACTAATAATTTTCAGTAAGAATGGATCACTAAGTTTTTTTAGAGAGTTATTTTTCATAATCAATTAATTGAAAAACCTGTTATCCAAATTAATCGATTTAAAGTGAATCTCAATCGATTGTTTTTGTTATAGTATAACTATTTTTCAAACTGTTTATAAATATAGTTAATAAATAATTTGAGAGCATGATTTTTGAGAGAAAAACAAATTGTGATCATTTTAAAACGAGAATTGAGAGTTATTCTTGAAGAACTAAGTGTGTTTTTCATCAAGAGAGATCAAGAAATTGATATTTGAGCTTTTTCCCTTGGACTTAGACTATGTTGCACTAATTTGGTGTTTCTTCATCGAGGGAAGTTACTGCAACCTTGATTTTTTCTTCTGTTCTAATATTGGATAGGTTGCAACTATGTATGTTTTCGATTTTATTGATTGTAAGGTGTTTTGGAATTACAATTGTAATGAGTTTATTCTTGTAGAAGGGTAGTAGGTTTATGCACAGTGTTTGAGTGTGCTCTTGTAGGGTGCAAGACAAGTTCTTGATTGTACATTTGTGATCTTTAGTGAATTTCTTTGCTTGATTGGTAAGGAGACTGGATGTAGCTCTTGAGGAAGAGTGAGCCAAAATAAATTTTTGTGTTCTTGCTCTCTCTTTCCTTAAATCTTGAACCGCGTTTCAAACCTGCTTCATTTTTTATTCTGCATGAAAAATCAATCAACTATTTTTATATTTCAATTTATTACCTTTTTTTATTGCACTGGTTGTGTTTTCCTGATTCAGTTGCATTGTGTATCATTTCTAGAGTTGAACGAATTTGGTTTAGATGAGTAGTTGTTGATTGTGGAAAAGTTATTAATTGTTGAACATTCTATAAAATTGTATTATTCTAACAAAATCAATCTGTTGTTTTTATGGTTTAATAGATTGTTTTTTTTGTGCTACTGATTAATTGGAAAAGTTATCTAATTGATTTTGTGAATCAATTGATTGCATTCCTTTTTGCCAGAATCTGCGAAAATCACATTCACTATTTTTCAGATTTAGTTGATTACTTTTTGTGGTTGGATTCTTAATCAAGAAAATATAATTGATTGATTGTTGAATCAAATTGATTGATTTCTTTTTTGTTAAGGTGAACTAATTGGAATTTCAATTTATTGTGTATGATTTTCAATTGATTATTTTTCTGTTGTATAACTTCTGAACCCACAATGATCTATTTCTACCAAGAGATTTCATTCTCTTTTTTTGTCTTTACATCATACTTGCAAAAAAAAAAAAAATTAAAAGTTCAATTCACTCCCCCTTTTGAAATCCACCTAAAACTCTTTTCAATTATTAACTAATTTAGAGCAAATCTTCAAATATTTTCGCAATATCTCTTGCTATAGATCTAGAAAGAATATATCTGCAAATTAATATGTGATAAAGATGGAAATAATTGATAATCACAAAAATAATATATGAGACAAAAATTTGTATGTGAATTCCATGAAGATATTATGTGACACATAAGGAAACATATGGTAATTGCAATAATAACATCTGTGAATTAAATTTGAGTTACTTTTGTTAAGAAAATGAGATTATAAATAAAGATTGAAGAACACATGAAGAGCATACGGTCATAAAGCTACATAGCATAAATCCAATTTTTATTTCCTTTTATAATTATTTTTTTTTCCATCTTCCTCGTGGAATGTTAAATGCCTTTAGGTTGATTTTCTTGTGATTTTGTAATGAATTTTGGGTTCCTGTTCAATAAGTTTTGTTCTTTACATCTATACAACAATGAGCTTTATTGTTGGTCTCTTAAAATTTTATTTTTTGCAAAAGTAAATGTCTTTGAAAACTTATTGAGAATTTAGTTGTTTTTCTTTAATTAGAGTAATCGGTTAATTCACTTAATATTAATCAATTTCTTGTATTCTTAATCAATAGATATCTAGTTTGTTCCAAAAGATGTCTATTTTTCCATTCAGCATCTACATTTTGTTGGGGCGTATACACACTTGAGTATTCAAGAATTATTCCTTCCTTTTGAGAAAAATAGTCTAATGCATAAATATAATAATTTGTAGCATTATGAAACCTCAATTTCTTAATAACCACCCCAAATTGATTTTTAATCAATGGCACAAATAGCATAACTACATAACTAACCTCAAATTTGTTTTTAAGGAGAAAAAGCCATATTATCCTTGTATAATCATCAATGAAAGTAATAAATCATTTAGTCCCTAAAATATTTGAAATATTAGAGGGACCTCACACATCAATATGAAAAAGATGAAAAGGATTAAAGCTTATTTTATTATGGGCAAGAGGAAACAAAACATGTTTGTGTTTTGCCAATTCACAAACCTCAATATGAAGATTCTACAAATTCAAATCCTTAAATAGAGAAGGAAACAAAAATTTTACAACATGAAATGAAGAGTTACTCTTAATAGACTAATTCAAGTCTCTCATACAGTAAAGGTCATTCCACTTTCTAGCATGTCCAATCGTCTTCCCTGATTTCTTGTCCTACAATATACAAAATTTACTATAAAAAATCACGTTATAAGAGAGATCTTTGATAAGTTTTTGAATGGATATTAGGTTTGTGGATAACATAGGAACATGTAGGACATTCTTTAGGAGTATGGGTGGGTTTACTTTGGATATCTCCTTGACTAGTTGTAGTTATTATGTTTCCATCAGTTGTGAAGATTTTTTTGTAACTAGGACATGGGAAATATTTTGAAAAGAGTTTAGGGAATGGTGTCATATGATCGATAGCTTCAGGGTTTAAAATTTTGTAAAGGTTGTATTTAAGACACTAATCCAATAGAAAATGGTAACTTACCAAAATATGTCAATGAACACATACATGAATATGTCAATATAGTCATCACAAAAAAAAAACAATTGATACACACTTGAATCACAAAAAAAATGAAGCAACAAAGGTTGCAACTGTATACAATGATAGATGTTGAAACATACACAAAAAATAAATATTGAGTGAGAAATAATGAAGGCTGCAATTACATTTATATAACAATTAAGGCTGCTGCATGTTAATTGGTCAAAGGCTCCCAAAGATCAAGAGCTCTAATATCATCTTAAGAAGTGAATTTTAAGTCTCACTCAACTTTACAAAACTAACTTTTAAGGTAAGGTTTGCTCCCACTTTTATACTATGAATTGGTTTTAATTGTCTCTAATCGATGTGGGATCTTCGACACATCCCCTAACGCCAAGTCTGTCCAACTCATGTGTAGGGCTATATATTTGGAAGGTTCGATAGCGAGTGCTATGATAGGTCCGTCAAATCTTGATAAGATAGGTTCTAAATGGCTTTAATACTATCTCATGAATAAAATCGAATAATTTTTACTTATTATTTCTTATTATGTACATTGAATATATATATATATATATATATATATATATATATATATATATATACACACACACACACACATAAATTGACAAGACAATCTTAAAATCCTATTGCCCTCAATTTTAATAAAATAGTATCCCTTAAATTATGGAATTTATAACCTAAAATAAAAGATAAAATATATAGAATTAAAGCCCCAATCAATACCAAATTAAAACTAATATGATAGAATTAAAACCAATAAATTGAATATCAGAAGTTCCCTAAAATAAATCCACAACTACAACTTGAAAGAATTGGATTTGCAATGAATATTAGGAAGATTCTCTTTAAGGAAAATAGTTGTGTATAAACCCATCAAAATGAGCGACAATTTTGAGTCTGTTAGGAATGCAATTCATTTCATTGGAAAAGTTCAAAGATGTTGTTAAGAAATTTGTTATATTAAATGACAAAGAAATTAAGTTTGAGCTAAATGCATTAGAGAGAGTAGTCAAAGATGTGGATTTCGAATACATATTAGCAGAGTTGGGAAAAGTCAAACATTCCAATTTTTTTTGTGTATGGAGAAATATAAGTGCAACAAAGTTTCTTTGAACAAAAAATAAAATTAAAGTGGTGATGAGACAAATACTAAGCAATATCACAAATGAAGCTGTGGCTTAAATTAGAAAAAAGTTTTTTATCAGGATTGCTTTTAGCCTTGCTTATAGAACCAAATAATTGAAACTTGAAATTAGTGAAGGTGATCAGATAAACAATTTTCTTTACTATGGTCATACTCTGTTGAGCACAAAAGGTTTTATCTTTAAGTGGAGACTAAGAAACCTAGTAGAAAAATACAAAAAAACAAGAAAGGTAGTGCTCAGTCCTCTTTATAATGTGTTGTCTAAACCAGACATGATACATCTCTAAACATCTCCAAACCAACCTACTTATACTAACAAAATACATCTCTAAAATTCCAAAGAAAAATATTCACCCCATGCTCAACAAGACCATAAACAAATAAACCCAATTTGTTTAGAAATTGTCTAATGAATGACTATACTAAGAGATTTGAATGCTCCCAATACTAAAATCAAATAAATTCACATCTTGTCATTCCCTTATGATTAGAGGCTACAAGTGTATTGCTCTTTCATGCAAGGAGTCTCTAATTCAAAAACTTCACCATTTGCTAGCTACGCCCTTCCTTTCGAGCTTGGTTCCTACTAGAGATAGAGCCATGTAATGACATGATTGGTCTGATTTCCAATACTTCATGTAACTTTTGATCCGTACTTTTGTTGTCTTTCCAGTTTAGCATCTAAAAGTTACTTGTATCTGATGACAGTTACACTCTGACCAGTAGTGCCTAACAAACTAGGTAGGTGACACCCTAAGAGGTACGACCCCATTGTTAAAGTAAAAATTTAAACTTTACATACAACTACTAACACTGCCAAGTGCCAACACATTCAAAATAGTGATAATCTAACATTGGAATGCTTCAGTTTTAATGAAACACCATCGATAATTGATGCCAATCAGAATAGAAGAACAATACCCCAAATTTTTTTACATATAAACCAAATCCATGTGTTTAGTTATGCTAAGTACCATACTTTCTCAATATCTACTTTCCTATGATTGAAAATAATCCTATTTTTATGGTTCCAAATTCCCCAGATAGTTACAATCCACACGCCTTTCCAGATAATATTCTATTTATTGGTTAATCTTAGGATGTGAGAATGCTCAAAGTTAACCAAGGGTTGGTTATGACTCACTAAGCTTACACCCACCCAACTATCACACTTAATCCAAACTTTTTTAGTTATTTTGTAATCAAAGAACAGGTGGCTAGTAGTCTCATCCTTCTCCTTGCACAATTCAGACAATTTATTTACCAACCCAACCCTTCTTTTAACCAAATTCACCTTTGCAAGAATTTTATCTAAGATTACTCTCCAACCAAGAAATGAAGCTCTAGGGATAACGTTTAAGCTCCATAGTGTTTTGAAAAGACTGTTATTATCCCCTACTACTGTATTTTACAACACAAAATATGCTGACCTAACAAAAAATTGTCCCTCTACATCTATTCTCTACATTCTTCTATTACTACAAAAAAAAAATTGAAATTACATACGGGCAAAATTCGTATGTAGTGGCCAAAAATCTGTATGTAATCATTTTATATACAGATGAAAATTCATATATAATATGCTCGTAGGTAATTTACATACGAATTTATTCTGTATGTAATTTAGATACGGATTTATTCCGTATGTAACGAATATTGTTTTAGAAAATTATTTACATTTTTTTTCTTTTCAATTTTATTACTACCTTTATATTTTGTTTTTATTTTTAGAATATCTATTTTTTAAGATTATTTTTACTATTGTTTTAGTTAGTTTTATTAACATTATCAATATTATTGACAATGTGCACCAGGTGAGATTCAAACCCAAGTCCCACATGCACTAACTTAACTTACTACTAAACCAAAGCAACATTGTTGTCATAATTTGATTATTAGCATTCTTATAATAATTATTGTTATTATTATTATTATTATTATTATTATTGTAATTATAATTTCTATAATTAATAATAATACTAATATTAACATTATTAATAATATTCATAATATTAATAATAATAATAATGATGATGATGATAATATTATTAATAATAACAATAATTTTTTGTTAATAATATTATTAATAATAACAACAATTTTATTTAAATATAAATAATATTAATAACATCTAATAATAATAATAATATTGATAATAATAATAATAATGTAATAATAATAGTATTAATAATGAATGTAATAATAACATTAATATTAATAATTATTATTATGACAATAATAATTAATATGATTAATATTTATGACAACAATAATATTATTATATTAATAATAAAAATAATAGTATTAATAAAATATTAATAATAATATTAATAATCATATTATTAATGTTAATAATAATAATATTTATAATAATAATATATTAAAAATAATAACATAAATATTTGTATATGAATTTATATACAAATTTAATCTTTATGTAATAAGTCTGGATACATATTCGTATGTAGTTCCGTATAATCTTGAGTTTTAATATGGATTATATTAGATATGTATTTACATACGGATTAAATCCATACGTAATACCCTGGACAAAAAATCTGTATGTAATTTCGTACATAATGTTGATTTTTAGTATAGATTATATTACATATGAATTTAAATACAGATTAAATCTGTATGTAATATCCTGGATGCAAATCCGTATGTAATGTTGGTTTTATATAGGGATTTAAATCCGTAGATAATTCTGTATGTAATACTGATTTTACATACGAATACAAATCCGTAGATAAAATTTCGTATATAATATAAATTTTACATACGGATTTTATCTGTATATAATTTCCATAGATAATTTGAGGTTTTTCTAGTGTATCATGACAATGCCTCTTAGGAATATTGGCATTCATTAATTGCGAATCTATCTCTTCTCCATGAGATTTTCCACTTCCACCTCCCAAATCTCTTAGAACAACACCATTTGAATTAGAAAGGATAACAAATCTTGGAAACAGTTGATTTAATGGTTAATTTCCTACCCAAACAGAATTTAATTGTTTTAGTTAAAAATATAAAGACAAAAACTAAAGAGTATACAAATAATTCAACTGAGATTATGCTCAACAAGTTTTTTTTTTTTTTTTTTTAAATTTTATTTAACCTTGATTTTAAATTTAAAACCAAAACTTTAAATTTTTAAGGAAATTTTTATAAAAAAATTTTTTTTATTATAAAAATATTTTAAACTTGAACATAAAATTTTTATATTAAAAAAAATTATTTTTTAAATTTCCTCTAAAATATTTAAATTTTTTTTTTTGAATTTAAAAAAAAGGTAAAAAAAAATTTAAAAAAAAAAAAAAAAAAACTTGTTGAGCATAA
>Ga0099824_1011084_pt1 | contig 10348 bp, 4 predicted proteins | sample SiratrowhiteBW_FD_76837 | JGI IMG/M metagenome (GOLD analysis project Ga0099824, IMG submission 76837) | Root nodule microbial communities of legume samples collected from California, USA - Siratro white BW | ecosystem: Host-associated > Plants > Roots > Nodule | place: USA: California... | reverse complement strand
TGTTCCAAAACTACACACAGCGAACCACTTATTTGAACTGAGCTAACCACTTAGACCTTCCACTCCTGAGACACATGTGTGTGTTCCAAAACTACACACAGCGAACCACTTAGGTGAACTGAGTTAACCACTTAGACCTACCACCCCTGAGACACATGTGTGTTCCAAAATTACACACATCGAACCACTTATTTGAACTGAGCTAACCACTTAGACATTTCACCCCTGAGACACATGTGTTCCAAAACAATTGTGTTTTCTCTTTCATTGTCATGCGGGACAGCACATGCCATGTCAGAGTGTCAAACGGAAGTAAGCGAAAATACGGTGTCAAAGTATCATTTTCCTTCACATAAATATCAAAATCATATTTTATAGTATGTTGTGCTTTAACACTTAAATTTGTTCATAATGAAATTATTCAAATTATTATGAAATATTTAAATGTGGTTAATTGTTTCAAATCAAAGATATCTTGTGTTGTTTAACTTGTTTCTATATGCAGGTAAAGTCAGTTTTAATGCATAATCAAGAATAGAAGTTGTTCTTCTAACAGCTAGTTTCAACATTAGATGGTTAAGATTTACCTTTCAAGCATCCAACAATTAGTTTCTACAAAGCTACATGTAGAGGAACAATTTAAAGTTGAAGAAAACAAGAAGAAAAAAAGAGAAATAATCATACAATACATTGAAGAAATAAAGTATTTACTGAGTGTCTATGTTAAATCTGCTATTGGAGAGATTTGTATACTCGGATAATCTGGAGAGATTTGTGTACTTGTTGTAACTGTTTATCGAATAGTGGAACCTCTTGAACAATGTTCAAGGGAGAATTGAATGTAGCTTAAGAGATTAAGGTGAACCAGTATAAAATTGTTTCATCTATTCTTATATATTCTTGTCTTGGATTATTTTGCTTGGTGGTTTTTGTTTACAACAAATTGAGTTCAAATTACATTCAACCCCTCCCTTTTCTAGAGTCAATTGTTCCTACAGGTTCCCTTTTAACTGATGTCGTATCCTATCGTAAAATTACTAGATTTTTTAAATGTGCAACTGAACTTAAAGAGGTAGAGCAGATTAGCATTTTCGTATAATGGGTTGCTTTTAAATTTCAAGGCATCAAAATTGGTTGTTTGAAATTGACACAAAATTTGTGTGATGTTTGAAAATATTTGTGCATATTCATGTGTCACTATGCATTTGGTAGTCAAAAAGATATTCATGCACGTTGACTAATCCATTTCCCAATGTAGAGTGGTCATTTATGAATTTATTGAAAATTTGTCTTGTAGTTTCCCAAATCTCACATTGTTACACAATGTATTAATTCTACAATCAATCGTTTGTAACCAACAATATTACAAAATTGCTCTTAAACCAACTTTAAAACTATATTAGAAATCATATTTATCATACATTCTATAACTAAGATTCATTGTGCATACGCATAATTCCTCCATAGTTGAAATCTCCAAATGTCTACTTCCAGACTCTAAAGAAAAAAATCAAGACCTACCAGAACCACTAGTATATGATCTCAAGAAGAACCTTTATCCATGACATGACATTTGAAAAAATGGTTCTCAGACAACCAAGAATAGATGGGTATGTTTTTTTTTCTTGAAATGAGCAAGAAATTCATCAATAGGGCAAAGTTTCTCAAGGTCGCTTGGCTAAAAGTGCAAAACTTACATGATTTCAGGAAAATGCTCAAACGCCAGAAATTGGAGAGGTTCTTGGAGATGATAGGGAATATATATCTTAATATTGTAGAGTCTTTTTAACTGAACTGACATTTGAGAGAAAAACTATGTAGTCACACAACAAAAGAGTTCACATAGTGTCACTCCAGCAGCTTGGACTGCCTTTATAGAACTAAAATATACTAGTTCTCAAGTTGGAAAAGGAAATAGCGGAACCATTCAAAACTACAACAAGGTACAATTTTTCAAGAGTTGTTTGAGAAATCCTCATGTAACATTCATATGTTTTCATGTTAGAGGACTCAACATGAAAGCTCATCTACTAGCCTTTATCATCATTTGGTAGTTGAAACCACGAGGGAGCAATCATGTTATGCTCACCGAAGAGGACCTCATTCTAATGTATCGGGTAATGAATATGATCAAGGTCAAATGGTTCTTTGTAATGAAATACCACATGCTCAAATCCAAGCATTTGATAGACTATAGGGTCTATATGTCATCTTGGTTTCTAAGTTCTTAGAATACTTTGAGGTTGATAGAGATGGTGAGCTATTTAAATCCATCAATCCTCAAAATGAAATCACAAATGCAACTCTACACAAAGTTGGGCTTCTCGAGGTAAACAATGATCACTGGATGTGTAAGGATGATATTGTTGGAGGGTCTAATGCTAAGATTTATATCACTACGAGTTTTATGTTGCTTGTTTTCAGCATTTGGATGATCAAATGGAGGCCATTTAGGAACAACACTGACAAGCTCTCACTATGGAAAGGGTGAATAGGCATTACTTGGATATATATTTTCATCATTCTCATTATAGTCTGTATTAACTAATCATTTTCCACAATTATGATCAATTATGATCAATTGTTCAATTTTGATTGAAATTAGAATATGATCAATTGTTCTTTATGCTTTTTGGATGTGAACAATATTTTGTTTTAGTGTTCTTTGATCATTTTATATATCCTCTTAAACTCAACTTGTATTGTTTTTAATAATAATATTATAATTAAATATATTTGGATGTACCTATTTATATTATTAAAATTGTAATGAATATTATTTATAATAATTAAATATAATGCTATGAGCTTATTACTTGCAATATTTGTTTACATTTTAATTATTTTTTTAATTTAAAATTTATTTTTTTATAATATAAATTTTAATTCTTTAAAATATTAATTAATTTTTATAGATAATTTTATAATAAATAAGGAAACATATATTTATACCATTAATTTTTAAATGTATGATTTTAATTTCTATTCGGCGTGTATTCTAAATAATATGACTATGTTTAAATATTTATTTAAAATTAAAATTTACTCAAGATATATAGTTATTTAGTATTTTTTTAATAGCATCAAAATTACAATAGAAATATATTGAACTTTTTTATTTTAATCGAATATGAATATGTTTATTTTTTTTAGTTATTTTGATTAAAAATATAAGGTCTTATTATTTTTATTAATATTTTAAATAATTAGCAAGTATAATATTTCTAATTAAAATGTATGTATTTTATAAAATAAAGTAAAATCTTTTTCAAAAACAGTTTTTTTGTCTAGAGTGTAAACTTTTCATCAAGGGAATATTCTTTTTATAATGGAATAATTATGAAATACATATGAATGGAGAGAAAAGATAGCAATAAATACTCCGAAGAAAAATATTAATAATTTTCTAATAAAGAATTAAATGAGCATATTATCCAACTGTAGATTCAAAATAAAATAGAAGGTTTAAGATTGAGAGTAAGTTTAGCTACGCATATGGTTTCAAAGATAAATAAATATTACCCAAATTAATAAAATTACCTTAAACATTATTAAGGAAATAAATATTTATTATGAGTGCGTTAGAAGCATAAAATCCATATTATAAGTTTTAATTTATTAAAATACATGACTACTTATTAATTAGTCTTTGACATAAAATCCTTGTGTAACACTTACTGTTATTTATGATATAATACTTATCTAAAAAATAACAGTCCACTAGAAAATTGTATAAAGTTTTATTAGGAAGTATTATATTATATTTATTATACATATAAACAATTAATAATACAAAAAAAGGTGTTAGAAAACGTGAATTACGGAAACTCTTAATTTGGGGTAATTGTTTCAGCAAGGCATGCGTGACAACATAGGGCTGTGTTGCTTCTTGTGTCTCTGTTCCATCAGAATTCCATGATCTCTTCTTCCCTCACCTTTGACATCAACGATTAAGGCTTCAATTTTCATGCTCAGCACAACCCTTTTCTTTGATTTTGAGTCATGATTTTCAAGCCATAAAGTTGTATGTGAGGTGTCAACAAGGTGCATAACTTATCCTTCTAAGGTGTCTCTATGTGAATCTTTATCTTCATTCCATGAATTAATTTTTTTGTTTAATTATTAATTTTTGTGTGCATGTTCAATGGCTTATAGGGTCAAGGGATCGAATTAGACATCTTGGCCCTGCAATTCCTTTGTTAGTTTTATCAGAAGATATTTTTTGGTATCATTTGTCGGATTGTGACAAATGGGGGCATCTTCTGACAACATAACCGGCTTTGTTCTGGCTGTCTCTTCCAGCATTTTCATTGGCTCTAGCTTTATAATAAAAAAAATGGGGCTCAAGAAGGCCGGGGCTACAGGGAAAAGAGCAGGTTCATGATTCCTCTCATGGTTTTTCTTTTCTTTTTGGCATGCCAAGTGTTGAATTTTCATTTTTTCAATAGTTATTTTATACTTAATTTTGTTTTTATTTGACCAGCTTCGGGAGGGCATGCATATCTATATGAACCTTGTTGGTGGTTTGGAATGATCTCTAGTAAGTGAATTTTAGTTTTTTTTTTTTTTTTTCTTTTAACTATTTTGGTTTCTGCATTTACTGGAACAAGGTACCATGTAGCATTTTTAACTGCAACACAATTTTGATAAGGTCTAATAGATAAGTAACCTTCCTACCTGTTTTAATTTATATAGGATTTCTTGCTGCGACCAATTGTATTGCATGTTTGACCTAATTCATTTTTAAATGTGTGATTGTATTCATTGTGTTGCTTTATATGATATACTTCATTTTGGGCCTTTAACGTAAACAGTTGTGCAGTTGAGTCATGTAGCTTCTAGACAAGATTTTAAGGTTTGGTGGTAATGTCTAGTCACCTTTTTTTATTAATTCTTTTTTCTCAGGTAAAGGCCCTGTTTTTGCTTGAATGCGAAGGAATAAGATGCTTGAACTTTTTAAAGTTTTCCACTTAAATGAAAGGTGTCTCAGTTGTTGTCTTTATTTATGTCTATCAGGGAATTACCATTTTACAGTTAAGGGTACATGGATGTAGAGTAATTTCTACATATTTGGACTACCAAAATGTCTTGATTTCTAATCGATTTCTATCTCTAGTAAAAAGTATATAAGAGTAGAGTTATTTTGGTCCTTTTACTCCACCAAGAATTGCATAACGTGATGGTCTGACATTATTAATCCTCCCTCTCTTGTTATAAAGATACAAACAGTGCAAGGGTGACCACTATTTCCTTCTTCGATTCTTCTATGGTTTAATCTGATAAATGTTGACTTTATGTTTTGTTTGTTCTTTCTTATGATGGAAGTACTTTACAAGTTAAGAATAAAACTAACGAGCAAAGTAGGTGGACTTGACTTCCGGGTTTTTATATTTGACGAAGCTTTGAAAGTTCAAAATTGGGTCTGCTTTTATCATAAACTAATGAAAAAATTAGTCAGACGAAGGGCTGACTGGGATTTCATACTTTTACATGATACAGTTGGGGGATATCTAATATACCCCTTTTGTTTTTTGTGTTTGCTTCCATTTTCATAAGTTGCCTCTTTTGTGAGAACATAAGCTTCTAATAATCTATTCAAACCTTAAGTAATGATGAGTACGTGTCATTGCCCCTGTTTACTATTGTTACATGTTCAAGAATTGAAGTTTCAACTTCATATGATTATGAAAAATGCCTCGGCAATGATCAATGTTGCGCTATCTTACACACACACACACACTTATATATATATATATATGCAAATTTTCTCACTTCTTACTAATCTGTGAAAAAATCATCTACTAATTCTTTATGTATGCTTAAATTTTCCTAGTGATTGTTGGGGAAATAGCCAACTTTGCAGCCTATGCCTTTGCTCCTGCACTACTTGTAACTCCTTTGGGAGCTTTAAGTATCATTTTCAGGTATGGGACATGGTATTCTTCATGAAATTTGCTTCCTTTGATACAAACGGATGCGCATCATCCATCAAATTTTAATTTGGATGCTGCTTTCATTTAAGAAATAGTTGCAAACTAATATCACGATGCAGTGCAGTACTGGCTCACTTTATCCTGAAAGAGAGATTGCACATATTTGGTGTGCTTGGATGTGCTCTCTGTGTGGTGGGATCTACAACTATTGTGTTGCACGCTCCCCATGAAAGAGACATTCACTCTGTTAAGGAAGTGTGGGAACTTGCTACAGAACCTGGTAACTCTTAATCCCTGCTAGCTTGGTTTCAACATTTTTAACCATTGAAATGGATTCAAGGCATTCATGCACGATTAATTAAGCTGACATTAACTTCTTTTCTTCATCAACAGGATTTTTGATCTACAGCTGTATAGTTGTGGTTGTGGTTTGCATCCTTATTTTCTATTATGTTCCACGATATGGGCAAAGCCATCTGGTTATATATGTTGGAATATGCTCTCTCACAGGATCAATTACGGTATCCATTATATCTTCAATTCTCATATGTGTAGTGTGATGATTGACCATAATATACCTACCCTCTGTAAACTTAATTTTGTTCCTTGTTGCGTAGGTTATGAGTGTGAAAGCAGTTTCAATAGCTATGAAGCTTACATTTGAAGGCAACAACCAATTCGTTTACTTTCAGACCTGGTTCTTTACAATTATTGTGATAGGATGTTGTCTTTTGCAGATTAACTACTTGAACAAGGTAATCTTTGACTTATATCTGTTAGTACATGTACTGTTGGTGACATGTATTCTGAAGTACAACTCCAAGTAATTATGCCAAAGTTAACTTTATTTTTCAAAACTTTCTATTGGTGATTAGAGTGCGAGCTTTGAAAATATTATTTTGTTTTTTCTAAGATCTTTAACATTTGAACTTGATGATTAGTTTGTAATTTGTAATGCTTAAAAAATATGTAACTATACTTTTCTACAGGACTCTATCATTTGCTAAATGGAAATGTCTGCATTTTTAATCTAATAGTGGCATTTGGAAAAGTTACAAGTTATAATAAAAGGCTTTCTATGGTTTATTTGTCTTAATTGGCATTGAACTATTTCATTTCCTTCCATCTTCAGTTAAAGATGAATAATACTGAGCATGCTATATTTTAGAAATTGAATGGCATATTCAGCATTCTCTGTACACTTTCTTTAAATTAAAATCAATAATGCTAGAATCCTTGAAGTAAGTGTAATGAGTTACTAGTTCTAGACAACATGCTTATTTATTATAATGCTATTTATTTATTTATTTATTTTTGAGAAATATTTCAGGCTTTGGACACTTTTAACACCGCAGTTGTATCACCAGTTTACTACGTCATGTTCACATCATTCACCATTTTTGCCAGCATAATGATGTTTAAGGTAACTAATTCTTTTCTATGGTTCCATATTTACATATTTTATGTTGTTTTATACTTTTCTTTAAAATGTGCGATGCTACTAATTTTTTTTAAGCAAGTAGGCACTAGCATCAGTATATTTTCTGCAACCCCAATTAGGTTGACACCTTAGATAACATCAATAACCAGCAACATACTTAGATATTATTAGTAAGAAAAATAAAATATTCTATGCCGAAAGTAAGTCAACACATCTATTATCCTCTCTATATATGAGATACTTGAAACCTCATCTTCATAAGAGCCATAAATTCAACCATGTATTGAAAAGTCTCCACGAACAATATTAGAACTAGTGAATGCCTAGGCTGCGCTTGTACTATCACTCTCAATCCACAATTTTAATCATTTCTTTCGGTTTCGATAGCATTCATTCATCATGGCAAAAAGTTCAAAATCTGTGTCTCTCTAGAGAAATAGAAAAACAACCCATCGTAGCAGCTCTATAATCACAAAAAATCCCACCACAAGCTGCATTCAAGGAACCATCCTTCACTGTTCCATCTTTATTACATTTCACCCATCCACACTCAGGAAGTTCCTAATTAACTTGTATTAAATTAGTTGCCTTCTTGGGATGACAATCAACTGAAAAGGCTTTGATAATGCTAAATTCCCTAATTGTATACAACCCCTGCAATGGTTATGGGCTATATTAACATAAGTATAAATGATATTCTTAATTCTATAATAAGATTTTCCAGCTACATAATCAAAAGATGCGATTGTTCTTCCAAATCCACAAATTTTGGAAGAACTGTATTTTATATGAAAATGCCTAAAGGATATGTAGCACGATAAGGACAAAATCCGATTTAGGTAATTCAGATACAAGACTCTTGTTTCACCTAGTTTTAATTAGACTACGAAGAAAACAAAACTACCTACTGGCGGAGTAAGAATTAATTTGACGGACATTAACATTTTTCCTTGCATGATTTGCTTATAACTTGATAGTTTTTATTTGTATATTTCAACTAGAGTGGTAACATTTCTAGATTTTGGATCAATGTCGAGGGTTTATCTCCTTCACATTCATATCTAGAATAGGATTTTTAATAGCATTCAAAAGACCAAGAGAATACAGTGCAATCTAAGAAAAATTGAAGTTCTATTAAAAAGATATGATGACAAATAACAGTTTTTCTAATGTAAAATGGATTTAACATTTATAAGGATGTCTTACCTAAAAGATGCTTGAGTATGGTTATTACAAATTTATAATGAGCCATGAGATCATTAGAGAAATCATTCATTGCAGTACCTCCTTGAGGCCCAATAACATGAATAGAATAATGGGTAATGAGATTTTGACAAGGTTACAATGCATGATTAACATCTACGATTGGTCACCTATCTGCATTGCTACATTGTCTTGTAGACTCTTCTCATCTGCAGTAGTAGTTTGCAAATGGATTGCAAATCCTTAACTGCTTTTCTGCTATGTTGATTTTCTACAGGAGTGGGACACACAAGATGCATCACAAATTGCTACTGAGGTTTGTGGTTTTGTCACAATTTTATCTGGGACCTTTCTTCTTCACAAAACCAAAGATATGGGAAATAAACCCATACAGCCTCCGGTTTTTATAACCCCAGAACATGCCAGTAATAACTCAGCCACTTGATAGCCATGTTGTGTTTAAACTCAAGCCTGGAAAACAATGGTTTTTCACCTATGTTTACAAACTGCAGACAGATTTCAAATCCTATGAAAATTAAGCTATGTATGAAATTTTAAGAAGGTCAGAGAATGAGTGGTATTTCTTGGTTCTAACAAGCTTGTAGTGACAGGAAAGGCAAAACAGAAGGTAAAAAGAGGTAAAGATTACAAGAAGCATTTCGGACAATTTTAGAGAATAATATCACTATTTAGTTTCCTGTAATCCTTTTCTTGCCATTTTCCCTTTGACAATTTCTATGAGCAGATGACTTTTTGTCTAAAATTGTGAATAGCTAATACTCTAAAGAGTCTTCATATGAGATCACGATCCTTGAAATCCATTTGAAGGTCTTATGGTCTTCACACCTCAATGTTGTCTTGACTCATGAATAAAAAAAAAATAGTTGAATATTCATTTGGTTGAGTGTACATGTATTTTTAAGATCAATTAAAGGGATAAAGCCAATTTTCTAATGAATTTTTTTCTAGCAAGGTCAAATGTAATATGATTCCAGAGTAAATAGAAAGTAAGAAAATAATAAAAAATTGAGATAATTTGTTAACTCAATTTGTTTATACTCTAGTAGAATTATGTATGTTTATAGCAAGATCATATACTAATTGAATGGTAGAATTATGAATGTTTATAACTGAACCTTACCTGACATAAGATAGTAATTGTCAGTTTTCGATTCGTATAAAGTTCCTTATTCTAACATCGTCCCTTCGAAGTTAGGATCAACCACTCTAGTTTGCCTGTCAATTCACAAAATTTGAGTATGTGAAAACAGAAAAGATATACAATAAAGAAGGTTAAGTTGTATATTTAAGACTTATGAATATTTTCGTAATTCAACATCTGCAGTTTTTGGACAGATGACTGTCAAGAGATTTTTTGCAGAACTTGATTTTGAAAATGTTGTCCTTTTTGTTAAGTATATATGAATAAAATATGAAAGAGATAAACACGATTTTTTAATAAAAACTATGTCTAGTTTTGGATTAACACGATCAAATTTTATTAAAGTAAGAAAAATTTAATTAGTGTGAAAAATAAAAATTGAATTGCAAATTGTAATTAAGATGTAATGGTAAATTGTTCTGTCACTATATTCAGACACGAAGTCAAAAAATTAGAGCTAATTATTTCAAATCGAGATTGTGGATAGGATCATGACAAGTTCACATAAATTATAAAATCATAATCCGGACAGTAAATCTTAGTTTTATATATATATATATATATATATATATATATATATATATATATATATATATAAATTATATTTTT
>Ga0099824_1011082_pt1 | contig 10350 bp, 8 predicted proteins | sample SiratrowhiteBW_FD_76837 | JGI IMG/M metagenome (GOLD analysis project Ga0099824, IMG submission 76837) | Root nodule microbial communities of legume samples collected from California, USA - Siratro white BW | ecosystem: Host-associated > Plants > Roots > Nodule | place: USA: California... | reverse complement strand
GTTTTCCTAAAGCTTTCATTTCTAAGGTAAACGGAATTGCGCTTGATAATAGGGCTAGAGCAACACCCATTCCGAATAATTTTGGTGTTAGATTGCTTAATCCGCTGTCTAAAAGTCCAAAGGGTAAAACTAAAAGCGCCGCAAACAGCATTCCTGTCGTTACTGCATAACCGTCGTTCATTATTCTTGAAATTCTGCCTCCTAAAACAATATATCCGCTCCAAAAAGCTCCTGCCAAGAGAGCACATATAATTCCGATTGGATCTAAACGATCATTTGTCCAAGGCGCAATTAATAAGATGCCAATTGCCGCAAGTAAAACCCAACAATAATCTACTAGACGTTTTGAACCTGCAATTGCAAGTAATAATGGTCCAACAAATTCTAAAGTTACCGCTAGACCAATTGGAATTCTTTCGATTGCAATGTAAAAAATTAAATTCATAGCGCCTAGAGACAAGCCATATGGAATTACAATTTTCCACTGTTGTGAGGTTATTGCTTTTAGATTGGGTCTGTATGCCAATAATAAAATTAATGCCGAAACGCCAATACGTATAGATGCCGTACCAGCTGCGCCAATTGTTGGGAAAAGTGTTTTTGCAATTGCTGCGCCACATTGCACACTGATAATCGCTAATAATACTGCTGGAACAGGAGGAAGGCTGATTTCTCTGTTTTTCATAAAAAGTGTGACAGAAATTAAAAAAGCTATTTCTGTCTTATAAATAAAACGTATTCTAAATTAATTGCCTAATGCTCTTTTGGTAACATAGGCGCGATAACCAATAATTGCCATTTGCCATTTCTTTGCTTTCGAAATATCCAGACCTTGTTTGGTAAAGCTTGGCAAAAGTAGTTTATTTAGTTTGGCTAATAATTTATACATAGTAGATTTGTTTCGCCAAAGATATAAAAAAAGACTTTGTGTTTGAAGCAAAGTCTTTTGGCAGTAAAATGAAATGAGTATTTAAAATCTTATAATCAGGTTCATCTTTATGAGTTCTGAAGTTTTTATTGGAATTTTAATAAAGAAAAATCAATGCTTTGAAACACTGGTTTTTTCTTATTTTAAAATGAGCGACTAGGCTTTTTTGTTTTGTTTTTCCATTTCTTTCATGTTCTTTTCATGCTGTTTCATCTCTTTTTCATGTTGCTTCATGTTTTTAGCATGCTGCTTCATATTTTCTTTATGCTGTTTCATATCAAGCTCATACTGTTTCATGTCTTGTTCATATTGCTTCATACTATTTTCGTAGTCTTTAGAATCGTCTCCAAAGCTAAATTTAAAATCATAGTTGAATTTTTCCATTTGAGCATTGAACTTTTCCATTGCAATCTCATATTTAGCCATTTCTTTCTCATAAATTGCTTCGCGTTTAGACATGATTTCGCTGACAGCATCTCCGTAAGCAGACATAGCATCAATGTTTGGTTGGAAATTCTCCATTTTCTTTTCAAATTCTTCCATTTCTTTTTCAAACTTCTGCATCGCTACTTTGTCTTTTGGATTTCTAGGAGCAACCGGAGGTTTTGGCATTTTTGACATGTCAACTGCAGGCGCAGGAGGCAGTGGTCCAGAAGGAAATGCTGGAGGTGTTGGAGGTACTGGAGCAGCGATATCTGACTCTCCGTGATTTCTAACAATAATTCTTTCATTTCTTATTGTTATTGGCAGTCTAAGGTTTCTATCTGTATTAATATTGATCGATTTTGCTCCATTTTCATCTGTTCCAATTGCTAATTCGCAATCTTTTATAGCTTCATCTCCGTCAATTTTGATGGTTTGTTTTTTACCAGAATCTGATTTTACTTTGATTTGAATCGCAGTTAGTTCTTCTTTGGTATTTCTTTTTACATCTGAAATTTCAACGTCAAGATTATGGTTTGCTTTTAACTTTCCAGGAAGCTCGTTTAATTCCTTGTCAGTTGTATTTTTTGTTATTTTGATAGTTTCATCAGAATCTTTAACAGTATCTCTTTTCACAACTGCAACTTCATCTTGTTTCTTTTCTTGGGCAATAGTTCTTATTTGAAATAAAAGAACAAATGCTCCAAGGGCGGGAATTACTGCTGAATATTTCCAATAATTCCTTTTTTTTGATTGATTTTTGTTTAACATGACAATTCGTTTTTTGATTAATGATTGATAAAAATGATTGGTGATTGCAACACAAGTATCGTGTGTTGTTATTTTTAAAAGCGTGTACTGATAAGCTTTTTTGTCTGCAATTTTTTTAGAAGCTTCGCTGTCTGCAATAAATTCAAGATTTTGTAAAATTGCTTTTTTATAAAGCCAAACAATTGGATTAAACCAAAATAGCATACAGAAAATTCTAGAGATCAAAACATCAACAGTATGTTTTTGATCGCTGTGCACTTTTTCATGTTCTAGAATATTCTCTAATTCTGCAGCTGTATATAGTGATGAGTTATATACAATGTAGTCAAAATAGGAGAAGGGAGCAATATTTTCATCCACATCAATGAATTTAAAATCATTTTGCTGTTCAATTTTTCTTCCTTTCAAAACAGAGTGTAAACTATAAAAATCAAGAGCAAATTTGATTAGAAATGCCAAGAAGCCAATTCCGTAAACTACAGCTAAGATTAAACTCCAGTTGATTTCAAAATCTTCCTCCTCAACGACTGTAACGGTTGTCGGTTTGTATTGAGGCGTGTAAACAATAGCATCTTGACTTGAAGTTGGAATATTTTTTACAGCATTTTCAGTGGTTGTAATAATTGGAGTGGGAGCAATCGCAGGCGTTGCTTCAACCCAAATCACTTTGGTGTATACTACAAAAGGCAGTACAACAGAGGTAATCAAACCAGCAATTAAAAACCAGCGGCTACTGTTGAAAAAAGTCTCTTTGCGAAGTAAAAAAATGTAAGCAAAATAAAACATTGCTAATAAACCGCTTGACTTAAGGATAAAAATGAAAAGTGCTTCCATACTATTTTGATTATTTACCTTCTTTAGGATTTTCGATCATATCTAAGATTTCACGCAGTTCATCTGCCGAAATTTTTTCTTCTTTGGCAAAAAATGAAACCATGCTTTTATAAGAACTATTAAAATAATTATCAATAGCTGTGCTCATAAAACCTTTTCGATAATCTTCTATACTTACAGCTGGATAATACTGATGCGTATTTCCAAAAGCATTGTGTGCGACATACCCTTTTTCTTCCAAATTACGGACAATGGTAGATAAAGTGTTGTAATGCGGCTGATCTTCTAAAATCTCTGCTTGAATTTCTTTTACAAAAGCCTTTTTCAGCTTCCATAAAATATGCATGATTTCTTCTTCTTTATTGGTTAATTTTTGCATTTCTTTTATGTTTAAAATTAGAAACGTTTTATTTTTTAGTTTCGATTTCGATTACTCCATTTGAACCTTTATCACCATATTCGACAACTGCTTCAGTTCCTTTAAAAACATGTACAGACAAAATATCATTAGATTTAATGCTATTATAATCAAAGTCCGAAGGCATTTCTTCTCCGTCAACAATTATAAGCGGACTAGATGTTTTAGCATTCTTTTTTGTACCCTTTGAAACGGCAACTGCCGTACCTGTGTTAGTCGTAATAACTTTAGTATTGTTGTCTTTGTTTATTATTACAGTAGTGCTAATATTTGTATTAGTATCACTGTTAGTTTTTGTACTAGTAATAGAATTAGTGTTAACATGGGTTTCTGTATTAGTAGTTATAGTTTTAATTTCCGGATTTATACTGGCTTTGCCATTCATAGAAACTTTTTTGCTGACAGTAATTTTTTCATCAGTAGTCTGAATGCCTGCTTTTTTCTTTCCATTTTTGTCTGTTATGACAATTATTCCGAAATCTGTGATAGTTTTATCTCCTCCAGTTTGTATAGATTGAGATTTCTCACTTCCATTAATTATGTCAACTTTAATTGAGGTTAATTCGTTTTCTGAGTTTCTTTTGATTTGAGAAACTTCAAAATTAATGTTGTGCAATTTTTTTAATTTTTCTTTTATCTCTGTTAGTTGTGCATCGGTTGAGTTTTTTAAGATTTTGTACACATCTACAGACTCAATTTCTGTTGAAGCTACTTTTGCTTTCGGTTGCCTTTCTTTTGCAACTACCTCAATCTGAAATAATAATACAAATGCAACAAGAGCAGGAATTACAGCGTAATACTTCCAATAATTCCTTCTTTTTGATTGATTTTTGTTTAACATGACGATTCGTTTTTTGATTAATGATTGATAAAAATGATTGGTGATTGCAACACAATTTTCGTGTGTTGTTATTTTTAAAAGTGTGTACTGATATGCTTTTTTATCTTGAAGTTTTTTTGCCGCTTCGCTGTCGGCGATAAACTCCAAATTTTGCATTATTGCTTTTTTATAAAGCCAGACAATCGGATTGAACCAGAAAATAATGCTGAATATTCTTGAAATTAATACATCTAACGTGTGATTTTGATCGCTGTGCACTTTTTCATGTTCAAGAATACTCTCTAATTCTGAAGGTGTGTACAGTGATGAGTTGTACACGATATATTCAAAATAGGAGAAAGGAGCAATGTTTTCGTTTATATCTATGAATTTGAAATCGGCTTGCTGTTGGATTTTTTTTCCTTTAATAATCGAATTTAAACTGTAAAAGTCAATTGCTAATTTTATTAAGAATATCAAAAGACCAATGGCATAAAGGCAAAGTATGAAATAATTCCAGTTAAAATTTGAAGATTCTTCTTGATATGCGTTTGATACAATATTCTGAAAATCGGTATTAAACTTGGGAACAGCATTTATCCATATCACCTTTGTGTAAGTCAACAATGGTAGAATTGCCGATACAATTAAGCCAGACAAAAGAAACCATCTGTTGCTGTTAAAGAATGTTTCTTTACGCAGTAAGAAAAAATAAGCGCAATAAAAAAGAAGCATTAAACTGCTGGATTTGGCGATATAAATAAAAAGTGCTTCCATAAGTAGATTATTTTTCTTCTTTTTTATTTTCGATCATATTTAAAATTTCACGCAGTTCATCAGCTGAAATTTTTTCTTCTTTAGCAAAAAAGGAAACCATGCTTTTATAAGAACTATTAAAGTAATTATCGATTGCGGTTTTCATAAATCCTTTTCTGTAATCTTCAATCGGAACAATCGGAAAGTATTGATGTGTATTTCCGAAGGCATTGTGTCCAACATATCCTTTTTCTTCCAAATTACGCACAATAGTAGACAAGGTGTTATAATGGGGTTGGTCCTCAGTAATTTCGGCTTGAATTTCTTTTACAAAAGCTTTTTTCAGCTTCCATAAAATCATCATAATCTCTTCTTCTTTGTTTGTTAGCTTCTGCATCTTCTCTAATTTTAATTCAAACGTACAACTATTTTTTTAGTTACGCAACTATAAAAATAGTTATTTAACTAAAAATTAAGTTTGATTAAGATTTTGGGCGCAGAAAAGCTATTCAAATTTAATGGTAATAAATTGAATTCTAAGGTTTTAAAAAGTTAAAAATGTTTACGAAGCTTTTTCGTTGATCAAAGCATTTTTAATCCAAATGCAGCAGCCAGTTGCAACAACTCCAATGCAGGCCATAAAAAGCCAATTGATTTGGTAGCCACATCGGGTAATAATCTCAAAGCCAAGTTTAGAACTTACAATATGAGCAAGACTAAAACTCATGGTATATAGCGCCATATAGCGTCCTTCTTGTCCGCGTGGCGCACGGCTCAGTGCAAATGCATTGGAAAACGGAAAAGTAAGCACTTCACCAATAGAAATGCAAATCATGCTGACAACCAATATTCCTGCCCAGAAATTAATAAGAAGCAAAAAGAAACTGGATGCCATTACAAAAGATCCCACTATTATAATTCGGATTTTAGGAAAAGCTTTTCGTTCTAAAAATCCAACCGTTGGCATTTCAAGAGAGAAGATTAAAAGTCCATTTAAAGTCATTAAAAGACCTGTTTGGAATTCGCTTAAGCCAAATTTTTCATTATGATATAAAGGAAGAGTTGTAAAAAGCTGGAAGAAAATCATAGCCGTGATAAAACTTACGAATAAGAAAATCCAGAAAATTTTATCATGAAAAACCGATTTTACATCAGAAGCAGTTTCTGTTTTATCGTCATGAGTGGCTTTTTTCTTTTCTTTTACCAATAAAGCAAAAATCGAGATCGAAATAATACACGAAGCCCCATCAACCCAGAAAAGGCCAGAATATCCCATTCCCATAATAATTAAACCTCCAAGTGCTGGACCAGCGGCAAAACCTAAATTTACGGCAAGACGAACCAATGTAAGCGCGCGAGTTCTGTTTTCTGGTTTAGCGTAGGCTCCTAAAGACACAAACATGGCAGGACGAAACATATCTGCAATGGTCATAAGAACAAACATCGCAACGCAAAGCGCCCAGAAAGTAGTAATATATTGTACAAAGAAAAGAGAAACTCCGCTCGTAAATAAACTAAAAATCATGATTTTATAGAATCCTATTTTATCTGATAGTTTACCTCCCAACCAAGAGCCGAGCATTGACCCAAAACCAAATGCGACCATAATCCATCCGACTTGATTGTATGTAAAATGAAGATCTTCTTTTAAATATTTTGACAAAAAAGGAAGAACCATTGTCCCCGCGCGATTGATAAAAGTAATGATGGCAAGAATCCAAACTTCTCTGGTAAAACCTCGAAAGTTGTTGATGTAGTGGGTTAGGGCGTTTTTAAGCATTTTGTGTGATAGATTATCGTCACAAAGTTAGGAAACTTTGTCTCGTTAAGTGGTTGTTGTTTTGTTACTTTTGAACTATTTTTGCAGAAAATTTCTAAGATGAAAACTATAAATGCCCTAGCTTTATTGTTGGTTTTTAATTTTGGCTTTGCACAAAAAAAGTTTAGTAAAGCTGATGTTGAAAAGTTTCAAAAGAAAATCAACTCCGAATATGCTGATCCTAAGACAAGTCCGTTGATGGCTGAAGATCTAAAAATTTTTAAAAGCTTAGATTTTTTTCCTATTTCTGAAACTTATTTTGTGAACGCAACTTTGGTAAAAGCCAAAGGAGGAAAAGTTTTTGAAATGAAAACTTCTGGAACTCGTACTCCTAAATATATAAAATATGGAACTTTAAACTTTAAAATCAATGGGAAACCGTTTCAGCTTGCTGTTTATCAAAGTTTAGATCTTATTGTACAGGAAAAATATAAAAATCATTTGTTTTTGCCTTTTTCAGATTTAACAACGGGCAAAGAAAGTTACATCGGCGGACGTTATATTGATTTAGAAATTCCGAAAGGAAATACTATAGCGGTCGATTTCAATCAAGCTTATAATCCATATTGCGCTTATAACTACAAGTATTCTTGTCCGCTTGTGCCACAGGAGAATGATTTAAAAATTGCAATCAAAGCGGGGGTAAAGACTTTTCATTAATGAAATATTTTAATCTTCATACGCATCAATTTACCAATCAATCCGATGTTTTCGAATTGGTTAATCAATATCCAAAAGATTTTGATGCATCAATTCCGTTTTACTCAATAGGAATTCATCCGTGGTATATTGAAGAAAGTCGGCTTGATGAAGATTTGAAGATTATTGAAGAAAAACTGCAAACCCAAAATTGTCTGGCAATTGGAGAATGTGGTTTAGATAAAAGAATTGCAGTACCGTTTGATTTGCAGGTTTCTGTTTTTGAAAAGCAATTGGAATTAGCAGAAAAATTTAAAAAACCTGTAGTAATTCATTGCGTGGCCGCTTTTCAGGAAGTAATGGAAATCAAGAAGAAAATGAAGATAAATGTTCCAATGATTATTCATGGTTTTTCAAAAAATAATCAATTGGCAAAACAATTAATCAGCGCTGGATTTTATCTTTCATTTGGAAAATATTTATTGAAAAATCCAGATTTGAAATCGGTTTTTCAAAATGTTCCAAATGATCGTTTTTTCTTAGAAACAGATACTCTTGAAGAATCAATTAAGCAAGTTTACGAATTAGCTTCTAAATATAAAGGATTAAAATTAAAAGAATTAGAAAGTGTTATTTCAAGTAATTATAGAAGTGTGTTTGAACAATAAAAAGTAAAAAGGTATTCATGTTCAAAGTTTGTCACCCTGAGCGAAGTCTAAGGGCGCTCCAATTGGAAAGAGGTTTCGACTTCGCTCAGCGTGACAGCCGATGAAACTCGAAACTCGAAACTTGAAACATTAAACTTGAAACAAAAAGAATAAAAACAACAAAAAAGAATATATGGCAGAATGGACAGAAAGAGCTGAGCTTTTGTTTACTAAAGAAGGATTAGAAAATTTACAAAAATCTAATGTTTTAGTCGTAGGACTAGGAGGAGTTGGATCTTTTGCAGCAGAATTTTTAGCAAGAGCAGGTGTAGGAAACATGACAATTGTAGACGGAGACGTTGTGGATATAACCAATATTAACCGTCAATTACCAGCATTACATTCAACAGTTGGTCAGCCAAAAATCAAAATTGTAGGAGATCGTTTAATGGATATTAATCCAGAATTAAATCTGACACGTGTTCAAGAATTTCTTTCTCCAGAACGTGCTTTTGAAATTGTTTCTCCAGAATTTGATTATGTTTTAGACTGCATTGACAGTATTACTCCAAAATTAAATCTGATTATCGCCGCGAAACGCAAAAGAGTAAAAATCATTAGCAGTATGGGAGCTGGCGGAAAAATGTTAGCTTCAAAAGTTAAAGTGAGTGATATTTCAAAAACGATTAATTGCTACTTTTCAAAAACAATTCGTAAGCGTTTGAAAGAAGCAAAAATCAATAAATTGAAAGTAGTTTTCTCTTCTGAAATTCAAGACGAAAAAAGTTTAAAATTAACAGACGGTAAAAACTTCAAAAAATCGTTTTACGGAACAAATAGCTATATGCCAGGATTATTTGGCTTACATGCTGCAGAAACGGTGATTAGACATTTGCTTAAAAAATAAGGTTCTAAGATGCTGAGATTCTAAGTTGCTAAGTTTTTCTACTGAAACGCTGAATCTTAATTCTTTGAACTTATGAATAAAACGTAAAGTGACTTTGTCAAAGTTTTAAACTTTGACAAAGTTAAACACACAACGAGAGAAACCTTAGAATCTTAGCGTCTCAGAATCTCAGAAACTTAAAAAAAGAATGATTAAAACAGTAATTTTTGATATGGACGGCGTAATCGTTGACACAGAACCCGTTCATCGTTATGCCTATTATTTGCAATTTTCAGAACTGAATATCGAAGTTCCTGAAGAAATGTATACCACATTTACAGGATTTTCAACTCGAAACACATTTCAAACTCTAAAAAGCTATTTTCCAACAGTAGAACAAGAAGTCGAAGATTTGATTCAGAGAAAAAGAACTATTTTTAATGATGCTTTTGATACTAAGGAAGATTTGCATCTTTTGGATGGTGTTGAAGATTTGATTAAAGATTTGTACAACAACGGAATACAGTTAATTTTAGCTTCTTCGGCTTCGAAAGTTACTATCGATCGCGTTTTTACTAGATTTAATCTTCATCAATATTTTACACATATTGTAAGCGGTGAAGATTTTCCGCAATCAAAACCAAACCCAGCTATATTTATCCATGCAGCTTCATTGTCGATTGCTCCAAAAGAAGAATGCATTATTATTGAAGATAGTACAAACGGAGTAAAAGCAGCAAAAGGCGCAGGGATTTATTGTGTAGGCTACAAAAGCGAACATTCACATCTTCAGGATTTATCTGAAGCAGATTTGGTTATAGATCATTTTAACGAATTAAATGCTGAAAAAATATCACAGCTTAAAGCTTGAATTATATAAAATTTAACATTTCTTAGCTGATTGAATTTGTAAATTTGAATAAAATAAAAACTTAAAATAATGAAGAAACTACTTATTGCTTTAGCCCTGATTATCGCTCCATTAGTATCAGAAGCACAAGTAAAAACTCCGCAGGCAAGTCCAAAAGGATATATTAAACAAACTGTTGGTTTAACCGATGTTGAAGTTACGTATTCAAGACCGGGAGCAAGAGGAAGAGCCGTGTTCGGGAATTTAGTTCCGTTTGGGAAACTGTGGAGAACAGGAGCAAACGAAAATACAATCATAAACTTTAGCGATGATGTTGTAATTGACGGAAAAACGCTAAAGAAAGGAAAATATGCAATTTATACAGTTCCTAGAATCGAAAGCTGGGATATCATTTTTTATCTTTCAACAGATAACTGGGGATTGCCAGAAAATTGGAGTGATGCTTATGTAGCTTTGAAAACTACAGTAAAAGAAGAGGCGTTGCCAACTCCTGTTGAAACATTTACAATCGGAATTAACGGTTTAGATCCAAATTTTG
>Ga0099824_1011081_pt1 | contig 10350 bp, 6 predicted proteins | sample SiratrowhiteBW_FD_76837 | JGI IMG/M metagenome (GOLD analysis project Ga0099824, IMG submission 76837) | Root nodule microbial communities of legume samples collected from California, USA - Siratro white BW | ecosystem: Host-associated > Plants > Roots > Nodule | place: USA: California... | reverse complement strand
TTTTTTTTTTTTTTTTTTTTTTCATTTTTTTTTTTTTTTTTTTTTTTTTTTTTTTTTTTTTTTTTTTTTTTTTTTCTAAAATTTTGTTTTCTCTCTACGTTACGCATGCTCATTGGCGCTTACTTGTCGTTACTGGTTCGGCTTGCTTTTGGTGGATTTGATTCACGTGCAGCTTTGGACCACTCCTTTGAATTGATTTATGATGCGTGTGCTTTTTTATTAGGTTCGTGATTTGGGTAATCTGCTTCAGTTGTACACCGAATGGCACTCTCGCTTGCTTCCTTATTACTCTTTCAATCAGTTTATTCATAAAGTGGAGAAAGTTGCTGCTACCAGGCGTGTCAAGGTACTGTTTCTCCTCACTCTATTTCTTCAAACTGTGTATCATTGTGTATTTGTTTAGTTATAGATGTCGGCATGCGTCAATATAGAGAAAGATAAAAAGAGTAGTAGTTAGGTCATATCATACCGTTAGGTGCCTGTTACCATTTTGTAAAATTGATTTAATCAACCTGGCTGCTAAATTATTCCTAATTATCATGTTGGTATTGCATAATTAATTTGAGACCTGACTAGGTTATCGTAGGACATACTTGGATGTAGTTCTTCAATTAAAATTAGAGTTTTATCTTGCTAACCTGTACAATAAATGTATAACAAAGTGAAACTTTAATTTGGAACGTCGAAAAACAATAAAATCACTCAAAGAACGACATCAAGATTTTGTTCATTTTTTGTTGAGAAGTCTACTGTATTTTTATTTTATGATATGTTTATGGAATTGAAAGAATCTTGGATTATGGTAAAGTTTTGTGACTACGACGATACTTTCAGATGGTAATGGATTTGGTAAAATACGTTGGCAGAATTTGTTCTATGTTAAGCACAATGCTTCTAGAAACTTTAGTGTAATCTAGAAGATTCAGTGAGATCTGTGTATTAACAAGAATTCCATAGCTGTCCAAGAGCCCAATGTTAAAAGTATTGTTGCTATAACCTATAATGATTGAAGTGGCCAGCTTCCATTGCCCACGGTAACCAAAATGCACATCAAATGGGCATCATGGGTTCTTTAATCTACTAACACATCATCTATGTTTAAGGTTTACGGTTTGCCGTAAAGGATTTTCATTCAATACCTGTTTTTTAATTCAGTTGATACATACATGATATAAAATATGAATTTCTTTATTTCATCTGGTGTTTCTTTTATATGAAGTCTCTGTGTTTGGATTTGTTGAGAATATGTCTGTTGCATGCACGTGCTTGCATTGCATGAGTGATGCATGCATACCTCCAGTTTTTCACTCTACAAAAAGGGATTCTTAGTTACCATCGGTTAACTTTCTCCTGTTCTATAAGCAGACATGCCTTCGAGAATTGAGAGAAAGAGTTGCAAGTGGTGGAGATCCAACAAAACTGCGTGAACCACTGTTTGCGCATGACATTCCAATTGACGAACAAGGTATCCTCTTCACCTTATTTTTGCTACCAAGGTCTCAAGATATGTTAGTCTTGTTGGTTAAGTTTTAACTTATCTAATGGATGTGTGATTATAAATTAATTACAGAGAACAACACCTAATAGGACATAATTTTGTGCATGTTATTTTCAGCTACGATCAATTATCAATTCAAATAGTTGATGGTGTTTTAAAGTATGGTTAATGAGTATCGCTTATTGACTTAACCAGCTCTGTATGTAGTTGTTCAGATACAGTTTTTACATAGAAATCATGACTTTTTAAGTTCGTTTTCGTCAAGCATATGTGTATCTCTTTAATGTTAAATTGCACAAATCTACAATTTGATCCAAATCGACCAATTCTAGGTTCGATGTTTAATTTTGAAACAAACTTCCCCATAACTCATTGCGATCAGGGCAGGCGTCTGATTCAATATAATTCACTGGAACATTGTTATGATGATTGACTATAATTAATTAGTTTGGTTGTATTTATTTACATACTCATGCATTTTTCTAAACTTTTCCTTTAGGATTTGCTGGATCTGCTGAAGATGGGGGAGCAACTCATCAAGAGACAGATGTGTTTGCAGATTCTGAAAATATTACTGACATTCAGGAAGACATGTTTAATGATATATATGATAAAGCTACCGAAGTAAGTTAATTTACTTTAGACAAAATTAGTTTTTCATCATGCAATATGTTTTAATGTATCTGTGAAAACAATTTTGAATGTTTTTGCTTGGTGAACGAAACCCTATCAACAGTATTTATCTAAATCAATCAGGATTATGAAATTATCTCTTAAGGATACTGGTTCTGACAAATTTGTTAGAAGATTGTGAGTGATCCGAATTATCGGGAAAAAAGCTAATTGCAGTTCAGTTATCCTTGTCCAGTGGTATGCAGGACTAAAAGCCTAAAACAAATCAGAGTTTTGTTTATATTCTTTTTGTATTTCTTTCTCTTCATGTCTGTTAATCTGTATTTACCTTTTCAATTAAACCAAATTATCAGAGAAGTTGTAAACAAGGAGCTTATGTCAAAGTCTTAATGACATAATCACCTTCCTGTTTTATTACAGGAACCTTCTCAGTCCATGGACCATGTGATTGGCACTAGCATGGCTTCAAAAGGTGAAGCAACCGAAAAGACAGCAGAGGAAATCCCAAATAATGGATCCAGCCAGCCTGGCAAAGCTGAGATAACAGAAGAGCAGAGAGCTCGTATGGAAGCAAATAGGTTGAAGGCACTGCAAAGGCGTGCTGCTCGAGCTGCCTCATCACAGGCCCCCTAACTTTGATCTCAATTGTAAATAAAAACATTATTTATCGTTGTTTCGCCACCTGTTTAGGGTTTAGGGTTTGGCCTTAAGTCCCCCATTGAATTAATAGTTCATTGTTTTTGGTTTGGTGACTGTTACATGGGCTGCTTAAGGCTTGTGATCACGATTTTCCATAACAGTGAATGGATTCCTGTCGATATAGCTTAAGCGGCGAACTTATTTTATTTGTTTAGGGGCACTCTATCCATATTTAGAGAACATGACAGTGATGGTGTCAATCACTTCGAAGACAAGCAGAGAGTAACCTACATGTATACTAGAGAGATTGCTTCTTTTTTACCTCAGTTGTCTACCGAAGATTTTGAAAAATTCAAACTGAAATGTGAGATGTTCACGAAATTTGTGAAGTAGAGATTTGGAACCATGTAGAAATTAGTTAACAATTTGCCATAATATTTGAGTGAAAATGACATAATTATGGAATTCAAGAGGTGAGATTTTTGCTCCATGAGGGAAGCCGCAGTCCGATTGATTTATATTGAATTAGCCTGGATTTTCATTTTAGGGACGCTTCTTCCTACACCTCCATTTTTTTCTTTTTGTAATCCATACTTCTAGAAATATTAAATTTATGTTTTAAATTGTATAATTCAGAATATTAATTATACTTTGAATTATAGATTTTGAATTATAGAGTCTGAAATAAATAAATAAAAAGTATATATTTCGAATTATACATTTAAAGTAAAAAAATTATTTCATCTTCCATGACGAATAAACGAAAGGAGAAAATGATATTTTTATTTATAGTGTGAAAATGCAGGAAGAAAGCACGGAAGTGGAGGAAGAATTTGGCTCAATTAGACTTCGGTGACAGTCTTCTTTCTTGGACTTATCTTTATTGGCAGTCCATGTTTGGGTACTGGAAAAGGACCATACTGTGTTCCGTCTTCATTTCCCTCAACTTGCCACCTCAAAACAATCATTCAGATCAAGAGGATGATGCATGACTACATACAATATTTACAAATTGACAATATTATTGGCAGAACATTTCAAACCTCCATACCAGCACTTGTCATAAATCATGAACTTAAAATTGTTACATTATTAATGTAGTAGATCAATTTCAATGACAAAATCCATCTTGGCAACTGTGGAGAAGGTACTACTAAGGTACACGTAGATTTCAGAAGACATGTTCACTCGCTCTTTTTTCCCTTCAGTAAGGAATTGTTTAACATATATAATCCAATAACGGGGAATTCGGATACTAACTTTATAATTCAAGGAGAGTTATCAATTATCAGATCATAGGCGCCACAAATTCAATCACTTTAGAATTAAAATCGTCTTAGCGTCTTCCAATGGCAGAGGAGCTTCCTCATTCGAAGATTTAGGGTTTTACAGCAATTACTGATGTGTATAAATATTAAACTTAGACGCCCATTTTTGTATCTCACTTTATCCGTTCCCTATTTTAAATTTTTTGCACCTTAAATAATAATGATAATAAGTATATCAGTGTTAGCTGTTCTTTACCGTAGCCGTCTAAAAATGTTATCGAAACTATAAAAACTCTTACGCATAATATATCCTATTAAAGTATCTTCATTTGCTACGTTTAGTTTTTATTAAAGACCTAATTAATTACCCCTCAAACTTAAAGATCGGAAACTATTCTCACTTAGAATGCTAAGAAAATCCCAAATACTATTACAAGTTAGATTTTGAGTAACAACATACAAGTATGATTTTCGCCAAATTCTTTATATGGTCACTTACTTTTTTCTTTGATTCCTTCTTTATCATTTCAACCGTCATTTAGTTCACAACCCTTCACTTCAATAAGTTTATTTAACAATTAGATTTGAAAACACATTCATTTGCTTTAATCTTTAAACTTTCTGTAAGGCGATAGCATTAATAACTCAAAACCAACACAGGAAGCAATCCATTTCTTGAATTGAAATTTATAACTTTCCTCTCAATGCTTTAATTTAAATTTCTTGAAACCACAGCACAGTCCAAGCTACTGATTTGATAACAGGCCCAATATTGCGGTTGTCCATTTCCTGCTTTTGCGAGACTTCTGGTACTTCTTCATCTTCTTATGTGTCGTCTCAACACATTAACCGAAGTTGCATTCAAAACTCTCCTATAAATCGGCAAAGAAGTCGTTCGAACCACCTTGGGATTGCTTTGGATTCTTTCTCTTGTTCTCTGTAACAAAGTTGTCACACAAATTGAAGCACAACATATACATAGCCTTCCAAAAATCGTACCATGACTTTAATCTTTAGTGAAGTACATCTATAACATTCACATCCATCGTAAATCATGTCTTACCTTTACTGAACTTTGAAGGATTGTTATCTAGTTCCATTTCATCATCGTCACTATCAATCATTCCAGTTTCATTTGTTTGAGTGTTTTTTGTATCTTGTAATATGCTATCCAAATCCCATAGCTGCACAAAAGGACAATCGTGGATGTTCAGACAACTAATTTCTTTAGTATAAGCTATAAAATTATAGTAAAATGCAGATACAAATACAACCAATTTTTACATTTTTTATAGTTACCCATCTTGCATTATTATTAAGAAAGATACATCAGATGGGCAGGCAATATTTTAAACCAAATCGTTGCAAACTCATCCAACTAGTATGTTAAAATATATGTTCTTTATTCTTTTTAATGCTCTGCTGACCATCTGATGAATTAACTGATTTAACTTCTATATTTAAATACCATAAACTATAACTTGCGCAGGCCATTATACTGAAACAAATAATCAACATATGGTATACAACCATCATTATAAGCCCCCTACAACTAGGCCAACTCTCTAACTTCACGCAGAAAATGAATTGTCCCCTTTTCAATTGCTAATGACCATCCCAATTAATCTACACTGCTAGAAATATTGCTAAAATCTACCATTCGACAAAAGCACTCTGTTGGAATGATTTTACTCAAAAATCCTAAACACTTGAGATGCCCCTTTATATTTAAGGCAACGATTATTCATAAAAATGTTATGAAAGCTGAGTAAAATGATAAAGGATGGGTTTATGACAATCAATAAAATGACTGCCTAGTATAAATGTGAAAGAATAAAAAATTCCAGTAAATCTTAAGGAATTAGAACAGAGAAGTACCTTTAACATTTGATCATGTGCGATGCTTCCAAGGAACTTCCTATCATGAGAGAATGCTACAAGACCAGAGAACAATAAGTGAAGTTTATAAGAAGCCAGGAATAAGAAAAGGACACAGAAACATGCAAAAATGCATGCTAATGCTCAAGCACGTATAATGAGGCAGAAAATACAAATCATAGATGAAGTCCCCAAATCACCTCATAATAAAAGTTACCGAATCCATGCTAAGGACAGAAAAACTACTGAAGAAATTGAGGCTTAAAACAATAGTTTTCGCATGCAAGCTGAACCAATCACATAAATGCTAAGAGTGGAAGAGACTGTATGTTACCAAGACACTCAACAGGATATTCTGAGTGTTCAGCTATTGGCTGGATGACTCTGTTGGGTAATATCCCGACCAAGCTGAAAAAAGATAACACCAATATAAATGAAACAGAGAACAAAAGAAATAAAAGATTGAAGTACAATGCTCTCCAACTGCAAAATACTCACTTGATAATCCCATTCTCTGATCCAGTAATAATTCTATCTTCATCAAGCTAAGAATAAGATCAAAGAATGTTTATTACAAGACCTAAGAATGATAAAAAAAAAATCTACCAGCTGAAATATCTGTGTTATGTTGTTGATTCACCTTCAACATTGCATCAATAGAGTTTGAAGAAAGATCAGTAAATCGATCGCTGGAATTGAAACAATTAATTAGAACATCAGTTGAAGATGAATAGCAAGAAATACAAGCTAAGGAAAACATCTAATTAATGTCTCTCAGCCTCTACTCCAGAAACAACATTTAGATCATTTAATTCTGACACATTCCACATCATATACCTACAATCCTTGAAGCATCCCCATGAATACAATAGAATGATTCCAGTTTGTGATCCGCACACAACTTTCCTACCATTCTGGTCACCCCAGCCAAAAAATTTAAACATCAGTCATGTGAGCATTTTAGAGATTGAGTGTCAAACACAGTAAACGTTTCAGTACAAAGACATTGAATAAGAGAATGTTAGGTATGCTGTAATAAAATTATAAATGGATGCATTTTTATTAAAAATACGGTTCCAATTCTTCAGATATTTAGCCACATTATAAAAGTGACGATAGAAATGAAAACAATGCTTTCAAAAGAAAGACAAAATTATTCTTCTGGTGAGCAAGAATACAAGCATAAAATTTATTCATTAAAATACATTTTTAATAACACTTTTCCAGAACAATTAAAAAAATCCTATAAAAGCATAAGAATTCACTGCAAATTCATGGGCCTTGACTTTGATACCTTCATTAAAACAACAGACAGCAACTCATCTTCAGAAAATTCAGATCGAGTTTGCACCTTTCAACAAATCAAGAAAGGGTGATTAAAATTCATGAAATAAATAAAGATAATTTATGCTTTAAAAGGAACCAGAAAAATATTCAACTTACTGTATTTCTTCGAAGATTGCAAACAGACAGAGTCCCATCTCCACTAACAAAAGGAAATTTATGAAAAATAAGAATATAGACTATATCCATTGATATTTTGGGGGCAGGTGAACTACATGAATTTGCTACCTTGTTGTCAACAGTTTCATTGCATCAGATGCAAAAGTCATGTCTGAAATGTAATCTTCATGGGCATTAAAAGAATTGCAACAAGAGCGTTCTCTGGTATCCCAAACCTACAACAAGGAAGAGCTAAATGAAAGACATTGAGAAAATACTAGTCTGAGCTTCTGACAACTCTAAAAGAGCAATATTGCAACTATCTTCAGAACAGTAGTGGGTGACTTTAAGCAGAATAGCACTAAAAATACCATAAAGTTAATATACATGTTCAAAATAAAGTAATCAATGATACAATATTCAAATAAGGAATGGTGTGGGGAGGCTGCAGAAAGAAAGGGATTGTAGTCAAATGGATTTGATAGGAATGATCATTGACCTGGTATTTTCTGCGCTTGCTACGCGCGTAGGCTTTCAAATTAGTCAAGTACGACTAGTTACGGTTTATCAATTTAAGAGCTGGGAAAGATTGTTAAATTTTAAAACAAGTGATCAATCTATTGCTACCATCCACTGTCATAGAAATGACTGAATATCTATGTAAAATACTATTAATGCATACCATAAATAATCTGGAATTCAAATAAAATACAAATTCTGAGGATTTGAAATAAAAACAGAAATATACCTTTATACAACCCTCATCGTCTCCTGAGGCAACAGTTGACTCGGTCAAGTTTATCAATCTATTTACTGCAGCCCTATATCACAACAAAAACCAAATAAAAACTCTAAAGAACTGATGATACTAGTGATTCTCCCGTAACCCAAATCACAACAAATGTGTAGTTGCAGTAAATCTACTCACTCATGAGCATTATCAATACGGGTAATTGTAGATCCGGTCTCCACATCCGTAGCCAATATAGAGCAATCTGGAGAACCCGTCAAGAGCACTGAAAGACAAACATAACCATAAGCATTTTAAACTCAAACTCACGGAAGTGAAACCATCAGAAATCATACACAACATCGAAACTAAACTGCATTACCACGTCCACCATTGATGAATCGAGCAGCTCTACAAGACTCAGTGTGTGCATGAACTTCCAATTGCCTGGAAGAACAAATAATAAAATAATATTCATAAATTGCAACAGAGTATTAGATATTAGCCGCAACTATCACAAACAACAGCCACCACTCACCAAACAAATAAAGTCAACATGTATCAAATAAGCACAACAACAAATGGTTCAGAATTTATACCTCACAGGGGCACTTTCAGGGCCATAACGGTATCTGCAGCACACACATTCAATGTAATAATTATCATGAATGCAAAAAAAAAAAAAAGTATAAATAATAAAAAAACGTGTTAGCTATGAAAGCTGCAACTCCAATCCAAAACAACATACAGGTGAAGGTCACCGTTGATTAGACCAGTGGCGACAAGATTATCTGACGGATGAAAATCAACGTCAAATGCAAGTTTCCCCAAATTTATCTCCATCCTTCACCTGTTTAGCAATGCAAAGTAGAATAGGAAAAGGATGAAGCAAGCTGGGAAGATAGGGTCTCAGAAACTTGAGATCGTCTAAAGAAAAAAACAGAACAAAAATTCAGGTGTACCTCTTTCAAGAAGACCCACACAAAAATATAAAACGAATTTGTGTAATCTTCTAACAAAAACGGAGATTTTGTGTAATCGGTGAAATTGGTTTTAATGATAGCAGAATTTGTGAAAATGATGGATAAGAGAAGAAGTTGAGGCAATATATATGAAAACTTGAAAGCAAGCAACAATGGAGAGGAGCATTTTGAGCTGTGAAGAACATACCTTAAAGTGAAGTGAAGTGGCGGAAGAAGAAAAAAAACGGAAAATGAAGGTTCAACACGTCAAAGAAGACCTTGGTGAGGGAAATTTTAGGGTTTAGGGTTGATGAGGTGGGAGGAACAGAACATGTTTTAAGATAAATATTAAAATAATTTCATTTTATTATATTAGTTTAATTAAGTTTTAAATTTTATTTTATTTTCAATTCTTGTTAAAAAGTTATTATTATGAGTATTTAAAATTTTTATATTTTTATTTGTTAGATTAATAAAATTTAAAAGATATGTATAATAGAATTTCAAACTAAATTTTTTATTCTCATTGTAAGAGCATTTACCATAACTGAAATATAGTTGTTTTCAGTTTTTTTAGTCTCAATCTCCTAAAAATTTGTTTATTTGATATCTGACGGAAAACGAATGAATAATTCACTCTTATCTTTTATACAGAAAGGCATTTGAACACATTACGATATAAAACAATATATATACATATATAAAAGTTAATTGTTAATTAAAATCATATCTTATAAATCATGCCTAAGTACGTTATGGGAATCACAACACCCATTTTCATAATATAATAATAAAATAATGAAAAATAAATTTTAATTAATACAAGATACATTTCTTTTTTAAAAAAAAATAGTATAAATATTATATCTAGACAGATACTTAGTCACTAACACTTGTATTGTTAAATTATAAGTCAACATATTTCTATTATAATACTTTACAAATGGCTTTTTTATTTCTATCAACCCATTATTTTGGGAGTTTTAATTATTACTTTGATTCTACCTTCAGATGATCTGTGGAACAATTTCACTTTTCTCATTTAGTTTGCTTATAACATATAACTATATATATATATATATATATATATATATATATATATATATATATATATATATATATATTTTTTTTTATTTTTTTTTTTTTTTTTATATATATATATTATGTATAAAAAATTCTTTTTTTTCTTTTTTTTTTTTTATAAAATATATATATATATATATATATATATATATATATATATATATATATATATATATATATATATATATATGATATTATATTATTTTGTAGTGTATG
>Ga0099824_1011080_pt1 | contig 10351 bp, 4 predicted proteins | sample SiratrowhiteBW_FD_76837 | JGI IMG/M metagenome (GOLD analysis project Ga0099824, IMG submission 76837) | Root nodule microbial communities of legume samples collected from California, USA - Siratro white BW | ecosystem: Host-associated > Plants > Roots > Nodule | place: USA: California... | reverse complement strand
GTTTTCGTTTTTTTTTTTATTTTTTTTTTTATCCCCCTAAAAGGGAGACAATTTTTTGCGATTGGGCCTTTTTTTTTTTTTTTTTTTTTTTTTACTGCAACTCTCTTTTTCCTCAGACAGCTGAGCACACACCTCTCATCTCACCTCATCACCAAGCATTGCCGCATCACTTTCTTTTAAAGGCATTTAATATATTTATAATTATTCCATAAAAGTTATTCTTCTGAATGTTTTTATTGGAAAGGTTATCAAAACTGAGGATAGGATATTAATGTAAATACTTAATACTTCTTGTTCAGAATAATTACAGAGTAAAAGTTTTACAAAATTACTTTCTTTAATGATTTAGCTCTTGTTTGATGTAACAAAAGCTCATGCAGTTTATGTCACAATTATATATATTTAATACTTCTTGTTCAGAATAATCTTACAGAGTAAAAGTTTCACAGAGATATTTTTTTTTAATGATTTGTTTGATGTAATAAAAGCTCATGCAATTTATGTCACAATTATATATAAAATAATTTATGTCACAATTATTATATAAATATACATATTAATATTGGGTAACATCATTAAGGGTGTATTTGCTTTGGCAATACAGATTTGTGTGAAGATGAACAGAATGCTAGAAAAGTTCTAAAAATGAGAAATAATAAACTATTACAAAATTGAAAAGGAGAATTTTTTTTTATTATTCACTTTCTCTTCTATGTAGAGAAGATTTAAAGAAAAAGAGTTTTTAAAATATTTTTAAATAATTAATTTAATTATTAATATATTAATATGTATATTTATATAATAATAAAATAAATATAATTACTTATATAATATAATAATAATATTTATTAATAACAATAGTTTTAATAAGATTATAAAAATAATAATAAAAGTAATAATAAAATTAAAAATTATAATAATAATCAAAATAAATTTACAAAACTAATAATTTAATTATATAATATGGCATAATAATATTAATAATTACTAAAATAATAATAATGAAAATAAATTTATAAAATAATAATAATGTTGTTAACAGTAATAATTTAATTTTTTTAAATAATTAATAATCTTATAACTTCATCAATTAAAATAATGATAATGTATTAATTACACTCAACAAATTAATTATATTTAATTTTAAATTAATTTAAATTACAATTTCATCTATTAAAAAATTATTTTATCAATCATACACATTAGATCATTCACAAATTTTTATAAATTTTCTACTCAAATCTCATTATCTCTCCTTAATCAAAACAATCAAACTTTTCACACACTTTCATTTCAAATCAACTCTCTCAAATTCTCTCTCTAATCCAAACAAAGCCAAAGAGTTACAACCGAGTTTTTTTATTTTTGTATTAGAGTTGTAATAAAATTTTATAGTCTTTTATTTTACATATATTAGTTGTGCTTAGAGTATCTTTTATACTAGGTACTTCTTTATGATATTAAAATTAATGTGAAATTGGTTTGTTATGTCAAAAGATAAAAAATATAATAATAATTTTATAAATAAGTGAACATTTTAATATTGGATTATTTAAAGTTCAACATAAAATTTGATATTAACGTTGTTCTATTTATACGTAATCTGGACATAAATATCAAGTTTTATATTAGACTCCAAATAACTTGACTTGAGAAAGTTTATGTTAGGTTACTTATAATCTTATGACTTGTTTTTTCTTGGATGCACCTCCTCTTCCTTCTATTCACTCTCCTCCCACTTACCCTCACCTCCCTTGCTTTCATCCTCCAATGGTATTGCAACATCACTAACTCTCTCACTTGTTGGTCACTCGATCAACCCTAGCTCTCCAAAATGTCCTTCATCGATTTCACTCCCTCTCGTCGCCCTTCCAAAGTTTATTTACAGTACAAGGTTGAGAAACTTTATCAAGTGGTGAATCCTCATACATTTGTCCTTGAATGTTCTTTTCTCAGGGTGACATGTTCTTCTATATCTGTCCCTTCAATTCATTTTTGTTTTCAATTCTTGATTTGTTTTTGTTTTCTTTTCATGTTTTTCAATACTCACAAACTGTCTTTTCTTCATGGCTTCCATGCATGCGTCGAACATTTCTTCTTTCAAAGAGGTTTTGTTCTTCATCTCCTTTTGAGTTGATCAAAATTCTTCCAAACTCTAAAGGTTTACATCAACTTCCAATTGTGTCAACCACCTTCCAATTGTGTCAATCCCCTCTTGCAATCTCTCAACCCCTCTTTCTCTTACTTTTGTGACTAGAACTTTGTTAGTCCTTCCTCTTTTCACCCAAGATCCTCTATCCTTGTCATAAACCTTTGTTGGTACGAATATCATCATCATCATTATTATAATTGTTCTTTTACAAATTTGGGATTTCTACTTTTTTCTTTGTTGACTCTTTTATTTTTTGAAATTTGTTCAAATATGTGTCTCCACCAACATCTTCAGGTAACTCGAGGAGGCATTGTTGTGTGGATCTTCTATAATAAGGTCATTGAAATCTCCAACTTCTTCGGATGTGTCAAATAGAAGGTTGTGTCGCCTAATGTGACTAGGATTTTAAAAAGTATTCTCGTGAGTTCACTTCTTTTCTTATTATCCAAAGATTTCCTAAGTAAAGTAAATTTACGTTAATTAGTTATTTTATCGTTTGACATATTAGATCTTTATTGACATTGGATAATCTATAATTCGACATACATACATTTTGAAACTTTGTTTAGATACTTTGTTGGATGTAAATTTAAGGCTTCTATATTTGTGTCAAATTCTTACCTAACCTAATTAATCCTAAATATTTAATGTAAAATACTTTTTACTAGTGTGAGAATACAAAAAAAAAAAAAATAACATACAATAATAGGAAAATTGGCTATATGAAAAATTTTATTGGAACATGTGAATTAGCTGTTCACGGTCTTAATCTAATAGTTTCTTCTACATGTCTTGCTTATTTTTATCATTCTTTCTTTTCATCTCTTTCTTTCAATTGAGTTTTAAGACAATTAAAAATCGATAATCATATATTTTACTAGTAGACAGATTTGACAAGATTTAATTTATCGTCAAAACCATTCATTTATGCCACTTAAAAAAATTTACTGGACTGAATGTTCTTAACAAATTTTGACCATCTCTAGCTAATTTATTGATGAGGTGATATCTTTTGATTTCTTTTTCTCAATTCCGATGATTCTTCTAAGATAACATCAAATAATAAAAGAAGATCCACCAACAATATCACTTTGTGTGCTTGGAGAATGATTAAATTTCAACAAGCTACTTATAAGAAATAATTGTTTTGTTTTGTAAGTTTAATTATTTGTTAGTAATTCTTTTTCTCAAATACAATTTGAATATTACGGGTTAGAATAAGTATACTTTATTGATAAGCTCTCGTTATTGCCTCTTCTGTTGCGTTATTGCCTCTTCTGTTGCTTAAAAAATGTTTTTAATTTAAATATATGTTCCAAAAAAAATTATAACTATTTAAGTTTTTTAATATTAAAATAAAAGCAAGTAATTATGTTTAGTACTTTGTAAAAGCTAAAGTGAGCTTGTGAGAAAAAAAATTATAGATAAAGTAAAATTACATTAATTTCAAAACAAAACCACCCAATTGATATCATTGTCTATTGAATCTCTGCTTCCTCTCTTGTCTTTAGCCACCTGTGTGTGCCTTTGAACTTGAAGAGTCCACTGGATGGATGAAAATCTTCAACCACAAGGAGTCGACTTTGAATACAATTAGTATTGCAAATTGGTTTTCTTATGAGTTTTTATATTAAAATGATGCTTAAGATGCTCACTTTTAAATGACATGGACTTTAGAAACCACTTTAACACGCAAAAGTCAACATAGTGTGCACGATTCTTTACCACTAGCCAACAAATGCATTGCATGAACTCTTTGTCCAGATTAAGGATAATTTCTTCTTAAATCCTAAGAAGAAAAAAAAAAGTTGTTTCACAAAAAAGTAATTAACACATAGAAATTAAAAATTAAAAATTAAAAAATTATACGCCAGAATCTCTGGCAAATTGATTCATGTTCAAATTAATTAAAACATATCCCAAATTATATATATATTTTATTTTTTTCTTTTTTGCTCGAACAAATTTTAAAAGTTATTTTTCCTTAAATATACTTTCAAAAGGTAGCATTTATGTGACTTGTTTGGGAGCTAAAAAAGCTATTACTATTAGTCATCACCTTTCGTGATTTTAGTCTTCTTTTTCCGCAGACTCGGAGTCCTTAAAGGTTTACTTAAGAAACTAGAAAATGTTACTCATAAGCTTTATTATAAAAGGAAAAACACACCTGAAAGATCAGTAATTCATACTTGAAAGATCACTCAGATTCATATAAGAATTGCCACATTTTCAACTTAAAATCTTAAAGATAATAAGTCTTTCTTTTCTTATATCTTACTTATATGAAAGTTAAACTCATTTAGATATATAAAATTATTAAGATTGAAACTCTTGCATGCAAAATCTACCCACTATTGAATCACATTCATATCTCATGTTTCCATCAGACAACACTTAGATATTAAACATTTGCTCCATTATCATGAATGCAATATCATCAATAATGAAGTAAAGTACAGATGACAGGAAGCCATTAATAATGTGAGATTAAAGAAGCTGAAATGACCATTGGAAATAAACATCTCACTGTACAATGCACGCCCAATTAATTAATAATTTCACTTCGGAAGAGAATCAAATACTAAAAAATCTTAAGAGAAGTGATACACACACATATAAAACTCTGATAACCAAAGCCCTCACAATAAAAATGAGTGGTTGAGAAATTGGAATTGAAAAGCAATGGATGAGTCACTCTTAGCCACTTATTTATTACTTTGTGAGGCCTTTGTTTGTGTATGTATCATTCTGAGGTCAACTTAAAGCTTCAATGTGAGATCTGGGGATGCAGAAGCTTGTGGTGGAGGAGGCACTATTGGAACTAGACTAGTAGCATTTGAACTTTGAACATTTCCTTGATTGTTAACACCAGCTCCTTGGTCTACCTGTCTGAAACTTCCAGGCCAAAATAATCCAACATCATCATCTTCCACGAAAACCAGTGATCCAAAATGGTTTCTCTCAAATCTTGCAGCGGCTCTCATATCAGGAGTCCTCAGTGAGGATGGCACGTGTCTTTGGTGCATGGCAGCATGAGCTTCAAGACCAAGAGACCTAAAAGGTGAACCATGAAGAGGCAGAGATGCCAAACTTGTATACCGTTCAGTGAACATTCCCATTCTCAATGCACGCTTAGCCATGGTCCTCTCCCTTTTGTGAGCATTTTGATGACCCCCTAATGCCTGCGAACTATAGAACTTCCTCCTGCAGTAGTTACAAGAAAAAACCCTGGGAGTTGCTGTTGCTGAAGCAGGAGCTTCTGCTCCCACTTCACTGCTAGCATCACTAGAACCTTTCAACTCACTATCACTGGAATTGAAGTTGAGTGTCAAGTCAAGGGTAACAGAACCTGGATCAGTTTCATCCTTTGTCAGACAGGAAGAAGTGGTGGTGCTGCCCTTTGTAAGATCATAAGATGCTTCATGCAAGGATACATTGGAAGCCACCTGGCTACTTCCTTCTGAATGATTTTCGGGTTCCAAGTTCAAGTTTGGAGTCATCATGATGTATGAACCTGCTACGAGTTATCTTCTTTCCCAGATGGCAGTTCGATGGAACAAATCTGCTACTCAGCTTACCATGATACCATTGCCTGCATTTTTTATCAAATACATTAAAGTTGGGAGTTTTGTCTGTGTTTGTGAGATGGAAGATACAAAATTCTGGCATTAACATGAAGTTGTTGGCAATAATATGCAATCGAAGTAGAGCAAACCATGCCAATCCAATCATATAATATATCTAGTCTCATATCAACTGCATGGTTTCTATTGTGTTTATCCATCGTGTGTGCAAAAATAAATAACTAGTCTCATCAATAAGATAAAAACATCACTGCATAAACATAAAAAGATTTAGAGCAAATATTACTGATGATAAATTGTGGAATATTCCTTCCACAAAACAAAAGAAATCAGATACATATTAAGATCCTTACATAGTCAACATAATGCGAGTCATGTCATTCAGGTGCTGCTAACAGAATACAGAGTATTATCATTGCTCAAATCTAGAGCAAAACCAAAAAATTAACAGTTGGCATATGAATCTCATCAAGATTCTGAGTCATTGTATAAAACATGGACCTCTCGAAGAAATGTTTTCCTTTGAAAAGAGAAAACACTGTTCACATCACGTGTAACAGTTCATTTACAGTAGTGCTACTTTGAACAAAATATCACCTCACCGAAAAACTAATTAGCAAATTTTCTTGTTGTCTAACATGGCTGTTTTTATCTTACTTCTAGGGACTTGTCATGAATGATAGAAAGTGAATAAAGCCCCAGAGAATAGAAGTTCAAACCATTAAACATTCCTACCAATGTATTTTCAATGTCAGTTATGCAGTTTTTCAAACAGTCCCTTCGAATCCATAACATTTGGTTAATGTAAAATACTTTAGTTAAAACGAATTCCAAGTGGACTATGCTATGACCAATATGAAGAGAGCACATATAAGAGTTAGGGAGTGAATATTGAAAAAATAAGAGGACACAAGAATATGGAGAATGATGTAATAACATGTATAGAAGTAAAAGAAACAGAAATTGGTCAGAGAGGGTTAAAATTTATGGTATTAAAGAAGATAAATTAATGGATTTTGTATCACACTAGAGACACAATTTTTTGCCTTCACAATATTTTATCAACTACAATGAAAGAAACAAACTAGCCTATCTATTGTAATACTATATTAACTAAGGTGCTTTATAATTTCATATTTTTAACCTGATAGCCTCAGACAAACCAGAAGATGATTAGTTCCTTTTCCAGTTTTTCCTCCTAACTATATATTCCTTCTATTCTTATACTCTCTAATTTATCCCTTCTGTCTCACAGAAAAAAACTTGTCTAGTCCCAACGCTAGAAAAAGGATACATTTATTATTAAGTAGACAGCGAAACACTTTACAAACAAATATGATTTCTTCTTGTTGCAGACCCTATTTCTCAGAAAAATTTCTAGAATTATGTTATGAATTGTCACTTTAATTTAGTTACCTGAAGTGCTCAGGAAAGGCTACAACTATGCTTTGGGTAAACAAAGTTATCTTTTGTTTACCTCAATGAGGAAATGACCTTCAAACAATCACATTAGGAGTAATCTATCTACCAAGAAATTGAGACTCAAGTTCCGACAAAAAAAATGTGGTCCTTGTCCTTAAAAACAGGGTCTTTAAATGAACTCAAGGTGTTATTTGATGCATCCATACCTTCACAACAACAATTTAGAAAAAATGTTTTCAGATGAATGTGTTCTAATGCAAGAATAAACACCCAAGAAAAATAATTACATAGAAATAAACTTTTTTTTATCTTATTTATTTATTTCGTACAACAAAAGAAACATACGTTGGATACAAGAGAAGACTTAAATACAAAATGTACCTTGTGGGTCCTTATAACAGGAGACTTGGTGCAAAATGTACCTTATGTTCCTTATCACTTCATAATACTTAAATGAGCATTATTATGTTATGTATTTCATATCTTTTCTACAACTCAGTAGAATCTAGCTCGTCTCATGATGTTTTGCACATTTTATTTTGAGTTAAATACTAGAATAAGAAAACTTCAGTGGCTATTTAGTTGGTCATAGCACAGTGCATTCCATTGCTTCAGACACTGTAGATTCCCATTCAAGTTTTTCCTCTTTGTTGCTAATTTAAGCAGAAAATAAGTGCTTCCATGATGCACTAAATTAAGCAAAAGTATAAAAGTAGCATTTTTTATTGTCGGTTGTTGTGAACCATAACTATTATGTCCATCACTAGTAAATTGGGAATTGTCCTTGTCTACAAGGTCCTTACCATGCCAAATTTTACGGATATAAATCCTTTATTTGCTGGCAAAAGCAAATGGTAATTTCAAATATAGTGAGACGAAAAGGGTCATGTCAGGAAATTTCCAGGAGTCGCCCCAAGATAAAATTAAGATTGCAAAAATGTATTATTTAAATCAAAAAGGTTTAACAGAACACTCAAAAGGGTTATTACCATAAATTTGAGAAATCCAATTCCATGATTTCATCGAAGTATATTATCTCCAGAGATTAACCAAATAATTCCAATATATGTCTAATCAATTGACTTACTTTCACTAAAAAGCATTTCATATAGGGTACTGATTAACCACCCAAAAGCAGTTCTAAAACAAGGAAATCAAACAGGTAATCAGAAGGCTACAAAAACTCAAAAAATAAAAAGGGTAGTTATAATCTTGAATGGTTATGGGAGAAAAGAAGATGAAGAACAGTTGGAATTAAGATTTACAAAAATCACTAAACAATAGAATACATGAAAAGGGAAGTCATTAACCTAAAATCTGATGCTTCTGCTTGATTTTTACAACATAGATCTAGATTTTGATACTCAACTAGTAGGTGTAATCCTTTTCTTTTCTTAGTAAACTGACAAAACTGTGATTACCCATCACAGAAACGGTTTCAAATCATCACATAAACCAAACACAAAATCCTCAACATTAGCATCAAAACTTTTCATTTCTTGCAACCCTGAGTGGCCCTTCATGAAACTCCAAGAACACAAAGCAGTACAGCAATCAAAGAAAAAGTGAACCAAAAGATAAAAAAAAAAAAAAAGCAGCAGAAGAAAGCATGGAGGAAGTAGAAGAAAGTGCAAAACCAAAAATAAAGCTTTTTTCAGTGACGAGATGGGCGAAAAAGAGAGGAACTTACATAACAAACTATAGTACAGTACGATAAAACTGCAGGCTCCTTCCCTCACATGCTGTTGCTAGGTACCTACTTGTGAGTATGTGGAGTATCAGCAACAACAAACAATAGAGGGTACCATGTTTTTTAGCATGAAGCAGTGTAAAGGGGTGGTGAGTGAATAATTAAAAGGAGAGAGATAAGATCACAGACAGAGAAAAAAGAGAGAAAGAAAAAGAGTTGTGTTATGGGAAAGCAAAGGAGAGAAAGAGAGAGATAACATGAAGACATGAACCACGTCTTTTGTCGAATTTGAGGTTCTATTTGCCACTGCTTAACTTTAACTGATAAGGGCTAATTATCAGCTAGTGTGAACGTGTCTGTGTCTGTCTCTCTGTCTCTGAGAAATGTTAAAAATGACCAAACATCATGGACAAGAAAAGCAATCACTACTTTACCTGCCAATACCCACCAGCTAGGTACCTAGCTACGACGCATGCTGCTGCACAAAACGTGAAACAACTAAGAAAATCAAATGTGGCTAATAATTTTACCTATGTTTTATCTTCATAAATTCTCCTCATGGTCCCACTCACTGTACTGGAGCATAAATCATAAATATGCATCAGTTTTTTTTGTTCATAATTCAAATAAAATAGAATTTCCTTAATGGTCGTTTTGCGTCCACTACAGAAAAGAAAGTGGTCCCCTTCTGTTCAATATTTAACGTTAGCTTTATGTCTTTAGGTCATATAATTTTTCTATTATTATCTGCTTCCACTATAGAGGATATTTTTCTTTACCATTGATTGACCCAGCCACCTTTGTCATATTCATTCATATGGACTCCCATAACTTCCCCATCTTTTCCAACCTTCGCATTGCACCTAGCTATTTTTCTTTTCCTTTCCTTTTCTCATTTTTTTTAAAATAAATTTTAAATTTAATTTAATTTTATAAAATTATTTTGTTAGTAAAATTTGAACCCATTTATATATATTATAAATTAATTTTATTACGATAAACTTGTTATAATATATTATGATATCATTTTAAGAAATAAAACAGCTCAAATAACTTATGCTTTTTTTCAGTTAATTGATATAAAAATCAACAAAAACGCGTGATAATAATGTGCTACCAAACACTTACCTCTACACATTAAACAAAAGTTAAAACAGCTGAAACGGTGAGGATATTTAGCTATAATTAGGGATTACTGTCCCCTAGGTTTTTTCACCTTGTATCGGACCAAATACACGTAATTTTGAGAGGTAATTTGACTTGTTAGTTTGAACGTAAAAAAAGGTCATGTTAAATAGATTTTTAAATTAGCAGACTTGATTTGTTTTTGTTTATGATTATAAAAAAAAAAAAACTTTACTAAATACAAGTGTTTATTGTTTAGGTATGAATAATCTAGAACTGTTTTTTTTTTTTTTTTTTTTTTTAAAAAAATTTTTTTTAAAAAAAAAAATTTTTATATTAAATTTTTTTTTTAATATTTTTTTTTTTGAAAATTAAATT
>Ga0099824_1011078_pt1 | contig 10351 bp, 3 predicted proteins | sample SiratrowhiteBW_FD_76837 | JGI IMG/M metagenome (GOLD analysis project Ga0099824, IMG submission 76837) | Root nodule microbial communities of legume samples collected from California, USA - Siratro white BW | ecosystem: Host-associated > Plants > Roots > Nodule | place: USA: California... | reverse complement strand
GTTAGTAAATTGTGGTATAAAATAAAAAAAAATATAAAACATGTAAGGAAGTAAAGAATAATGAAAAAAAAAAAAAAAAAAACAAAAAAAATAATCAAAAAAAAAAAAAAAATAAAAAAAAAAAAAAAAAAAAATGAGAAAAAAAAAAAAAAAAAAAAAAAAAAAGGTAGACCCCACTCATTTGCAAATTAGTAAAATTGTAAATTAGAAAAGAACTTCTGTTTTTTTTTGTGAACTATTTCTTCTTGCTCTTATCTCTATTGTTGGAGAAGATTGAGCCAAAACCAAAAAGGTTTGCAGAAGGAACATTGAGAACAGGGCTAACTCTAATACCATTACCATAAGATCCATGGCTCCTCTTCAGTGGAGGCTTTTGATGGTTGTGTGAAGCCAAGGAGTGAGAAGTTTTGATAGAGGAAGAGCGTTTCTGGGAATTTTGCTTAACATGATGACCCTCCTTTGACAATGGTATCCTCTTAACACTTGGTGAAGACCCTGTTGAATTGCTTCTAGACAAAAGTGGCAAAGGGCATAAGCTCCTCCCATATCCACTTCCACAGCTGCTGCTTCTCTTAAATCTCCAAAATGACTTGGAACTATGCTTCTCATCCGCTTCCTCATTCAAGTCCTTGCCATCTTTGTGTCTCTCTTTCTTGGAGCTTTTCCTTGTGGTGGAAGGGGCATTGTCACAAATAGCTTTTGAGGGTGGTAATTGGGGTTGAGATGGTGGTAACAGCTCTTGATTTTTTGGCTTCAAAAGAGCATTGTTGAGGCTCTTCTTCTTGATTTGAGTGGGAAGGATAACCCCATGTGAGAAAAGCTCGTCTGCTGAAGAGGACTCAAGCTCTAAGCTTTCCTGAACACAGAAATTAAAGTCAATGCTTGAGCTCAACCCAGATGAGTTTGATCTCAAAGGGTGCTTCTCAACTGGAATGGCATCTGATTGGGAGAAGTCATGAGAGAATGAAATCCTAGGACTCATGGATGATACCCCACAATTCTCTGAGCAAAGCTCAACAACCATTTCATTCAATTCAAAGTTTTTGATAAAACTAGAGCAAACAAAAAGTAAAAACCACTCACACCAAGATTCTAAATAGAGGAAGTTTCTGTCTTGTGTTTTTTGATCAAAAAGGGGACAGAAGCTGACCAAGGTTCAAACAGTTGGTAGCAAAATTGAAAAAGTTTAATAATCAACACCAACCAAAGACTTCAATACTGCAATAGGAGAAGAAGTCATAGTGTTCAAAATAGAAAAAGGAAAAAAAAGACTAACAAAGAAGGTTTGAATTGTGCTAAAGTATGTGTGTAAAGAAATCAAAGTGTGCAAGGTTTTTGATTTTCAATGGTGCAATCCAAACAAAGTGGTCAAGAGAGATGAAAATGGTGGAAGAAAGGGTGTCACTGGACACAGAATGTGGCATCTGGGGTTTTTAAAATTGAGAATTTGGAATGAAAATGGTGAGTGGTTTGTTGAAGAAAGATTCAAAGGCTGGTTTTTTGGTGAGAGGGTGGTAGAGAGATGAAGAATTTGAGACCATAGACTAATTCAACAGCCAGGGTGGTTGTTAAGAAGAACCTTGAGAAAAAAAGCAGGAAATTATATTTATATTAGTTTTACATAAAAATAAATGTTTAAAGATTTTAAAAACAATTTGATGACAGGATACGAGATAAAATTATACATGTGACCTAAAATTTAGGGTAAAACAATTTACAAATTTTGTATATAGTCCTTAATAGTGTTTTTTCTTTAATTCTTGTACTTAAATAATTTTTATTTTGTATTTGATATCTGACCTTTTATACTTTATCACTGGCACGAAAAATATTTATTATTATAATAAAATATTTCAAAATATTTCAATTGCTATTTAAAAGGGACAATATAACAATAAAAAATAAAATATAAATAAACATGTTTTAAATGTTTTGTTTCTTCTTTTTATAGGTTTGATCTAGTCCCATTATTTTATTTTATTTTTCTAAATAAATTTCAATGCATGAGTTTTAAAGAAAAAAAAATATCTTTTAAATTAAATTAAAAAATGTATGTATTTCAAAGACAAAAGGAAAATTTTAAAAGCTGTAAATTTTGTAAATATTAAAAATCTCATTAAGATAAAACTTTATTATATACATAATTTAATTATTATAAAAATAGTACATTCATAAAACAAAATTATACAATTCATTTTTCATCAATCATTCATTTTAAACGTTTTTAAGGTTTTCATAAATACCGTATTTATTTTTTCCATATAAAATCATTTTTTTTCAATTTCCTTATAGTGTTTATTTTTTTTCCTACTGTGTGCTAGTGATTTGTTTTACTTTTATAATATATCCCTAATTTAGTCTCTGTAATATTTTGTTTGTTTTGAATTGATAAATTCAAAATAAAAATAGTAATATACAAAAAATTGAATTATGCACAAATTATGAGAATTAAAATACAAATATTATAAAAATAAAATAAAATAAAATAAAAAGATTAAAATAAAAAACAAAAAACCACATGGAAAATTATAAATACTTACAAGAAAACATTGCATCATGATAAAAATATATTTAATTTTTTTATCTATAACATTTTATTTTCTATTTATGGTGGAATTGCTTTATAAATGAAATATATGTATGTAATAAAGTTGAAAACTAATTATAGACAAATATCAAATGTTTAGTTTCTTTTTTATTACAATCTTAAAAATTAATTGGATTTTAATATAATGGCGTGATCCGATAGAGAAAAGTACTGTATAAGATATTATTTGTCATATTAATATTATTGCTATAAAATACGATAAAAAAATAGAAAGAGGAGAGAATAAAATTTGTGTATTATTATTAAACAAAAGATCTTATTTATAGATATAAAAATGCAATTTAAGTGATATAACTCAAGGGTTATGAATATTTAAGTTATATAATGTAATAGTTTAGAAAATTCAACTTTAGTAATTAAAATGAATGTGTTTATTGTATATGTTAGCAATTATGAGTGTTAATTTTGAGTAAATATTGAGTTAATTTCTCTTTTATATATATTTATTTTATGTTCCATAAAAAGTTAGGATTTAATAGAATTAGTATTTAGAAAATCAATCATAATATAATTAAGTTTTGTTGTGTGATTTTATACTGCCTTATGTCAGAATATGTAAAATTTATTAATAGACCATAACTTTTTCTATTAATAGGTTCAGTTCTAGTTGGTTTAAAAAGGTTTAAGTAATTAGTTTAAGAGGTCTTTGGATAGATATGTCCTTTTATTCTTGAAAGAGCTTTTGACTTGTTTTCCTTTTACAAATGACTCACAAACAAGATTGTCTTTAAAGGACTCACAAAGAAGATTGTCTTTGAATGATATCAACAGTAGACTCCTTATAGGGTGTTTTTGTAGATTTGAGAGTACCTTCAAGCTTGCATGGCCACAATTTCTGCACCACAACCAATGATCTTCTTTGACCGTTACTAAGCAATAATGCTTTGGAGCTTATAGCTCATCCATATCAATTTTATAAAGATTACCTTGTCTATTAGCAACAAATAATCTAGTCTCATCCTTCTTGCTTATTATATACTGGTCTTTATTAAAAACCACATTCTATCCACTGTCACACATTTGGCTTATGGTGAGTAGGTTGTGTTTTAGACTGTCTACAAGTAAGATATCATTAATGAACAAAAAGGTTTCAGACTTACCTGACCATCACTAATGACTCTCCAATGTTGGTCACTAATGACTTTCTTTATCTAAAAATTTTGGAATATATGTCTTTCTCCTATCATTTGTCGTGAGCAGCCACTGTCCAAGTACCTCGACAAGGGTCTTCTTTGTTAGATTAAGCATATATGCACAATTATAATATCTAACAATTCTTCTAGAGGCATGCCTTCAAGATCTTTGGATTCCCTTAAAGCAGTTTCTTGGGTTCTCTACAAAGGGGGAAGGGTCCTTAACACTTTATCATTGATCTCATATGAATTATGGAAGTGCCTATAGATCTCAAACTATTTATAATGGTTTGCAGCCTGACTATCATAGACTGGATGGTCTTAGCTACTTAGCTTTATAAATAGGAATTTAATTGTAATTGAAAAGGGATTTTATGTTGGGGTATGTGAGTGTAGTAAACACTTGAGAGTTATTCTATTTGTAGCCACTAATGATTCTATAACTCTTTTGTAATTTCTTCTTTATATATGCAATCATTGATTTTTGTGCTTTAAGTTTTATAGTAGATAATAATCTTTGTATTGATATAGATTGAGTTTTGTGTGAACTTCTTTACATTGGAGGAATCTCTATAATAATCTCAAACTTGTTCTCACCTGATTGAGTTTTATTGTTAATGATTGTATTATAGACCTTTGTTGCTAATACATGGTCTTAGGGGTTGAATGATATTGAGAAATACATAAAACTTTCATAATCAAACTTAATAAACCATAGAAGTGCACCTATCTAGAACGGAGTGCATCTTTGACAATATTGTTCTAGTAAGTTAATCTTAGTGTAGGAAGCGAATGGAATTGATTGATTATTGTTCAATCCCTAGGTAACCATGATTAAGGAATTAAATTAATTGAGCAAAAGGAATAGAAGAACAATTATAAACTGCATATGTGAATAGGGAATGTATAATTGTTTAAGTTTTATTTAATCTTAATGCTTGATTTTAATATAACTCCAGTGTTTGTTTCCATCTATCTACTCTATCATTCTTGTTTTTTTGCAATTTTAATATGCACTTTTTATCCTTGTATATATGCCTTTATTGATAAATAAACATTGACTATTTGAAGACTTTCTAATCCCTAGAGATATGACAACCCCACTTTCAATTATACTATAGTTGACTTGGTTCACTTGTTGAGAGACCACATCAACAAGTGCACTGTCTAAAAAGATTTTCAAATGATGTTTTCACAAATCTCTCATTCTTATATTAATTACTGATTAATAACATGCAATATAAAAATTAAGGTGGAGTGATTTGCATGCTTTATTTTAGTATTAGTTTGCCTTATACAAGGCAATTATTATTTGAACACAACATTTTTCGTTAAACAAGTATTCTTTGGACACAACCACTCCTAGCTAAACTTGAGCATTCTTTGGACCCAACTACTCATGGCAAAACTTGGTTATTCTTTGAACTCAACCACTCTTGTCTAATCTACTTTGATTACACAAAGATTATGATGAAAATGATCACGACTTTTGCATACTAAAAGAGAGTTAACATCCTAAGACTAATACAAGACAAACACACTCTCTAATAGATATGAACACAAACAATGTCATTTCTCACAAATACAAGGCTAAGGATTGCTTAATATTACAATAGTTTGTTCTTGTTCTTATTGAAAGAGTTTCATCAAGCTTTCTTCTTCACAGGATCTTCTTTATATAGAGCTAAGAAGAAAAGAGTAGTTGAAAATCACTTTAGGGTGTTGTAAGGTAAACTGAAGTACTTTTTCTTCAAATGTCATCTATCCATGTTTGGAGCTTAGAGATGCATTAACATGCTTTTGACTTAGCATTAATTGCACATCTCATCTTTAAGCAACATGTGTCACTTTAGACATAGGTCAAATATCTTTTTCCTAAAACAAAGTAAAGCAAGGACCATGTGTGGGTGAAAGACTTTTTCGAGTAGATGTCCTAATGCATCAAAGGCATTGTTGGCATGTAACAACCTTTAAGGATGTTTTTCAAGAGATCTTAATGTTGACACTACGTTGCGAGATCTTCTTGAACGAATGGAGAAGCGAACATTCTTTGGAAGCATAAGATAAGCCTTTATAAGTTTGATGTGTACCGTGAAAAGCTTAAGGCATGGGTTTACCAAATAAAGTATACTTATATTTTTTCCAAGCAAAAGTTTATAAGACAAAGTATACATGCTTGTGTTTATGTAAGAGAAAGCTTATCAGAAAAACATCAATACATTTGTGTCTGTTTGGCCAGACGAAGAGCATAAGCAAAGTGTTTGCATATGTTAAGTACATAGTTTGCATTTGTGTAGCTATGCAACTTATATTTTGTGAAAAATAAAAAAAATACAAGAAGGAAGGGTTGAATTATGTTTTAATTTTTTTTTGAAAATTTTTGCAAATATCATTTGAAGATGGTAAATACACAAAGGACAGGTTTTTTTGTCAAGCAATATATTATTGACTTGTTAACATATATTGCGTTTGATGTTTCATGACAAATGCAACTTCATAATTTCACATGCTTACTTATTTCAAACCACTTTTTAAATTGATTTCACAATGACTCTCCTTCTTAAGTTAATATAGATAATAATAACATGTAATATAAAGGAGATAAGAAAGAGAGAAAATACACACAACATTTTTATACTAGTTCATTTGTCATAACATACTACATCCATTTCTCAATCCATAGGTTAGGTTTCAATAGGTAGACTAACACTATAAACTACAATCGAGTATTATTTGGTCTCATAGCTACTCTTGGCTTAACAAATATTCTTTGGACTTGTAGCAACTCTTGACTAATCCCCTTGAGTATTATTTCCACGAGCCACACCTGGCGTAACGAGTATTGATTGTGTTTATAGCCACTCTTGGCTAACCCATTGAGTATTTTTTTTCCACAAGTCATTATTGGTTTAACCATGTATTCTTTCCATGAACCACTGTTGGCTCAATGAGTATTCTTTCAGATGGTAGCGATACCTGGTTAACCCTTTGAGTATTTTTTCAATAAGTCACTCTTAGCTTAACCAAGTATTCTTTACCAAACAACCACTCTTGGCTAAGATATGAAGGTTATGTGAGTGTATGATCAACATATCATTGGTTTTTCCTACTAGAGATGGATTACGTCTTTGGATGTGTACTAGGTTTAAACACATTTTCCTAGTTTTATAGATGAACACTCTTAGTGTCCTCATTGAAGCTTTGTGAGGCACAAAAGTTCTGGGTAACATTTCAGTATAGTGCAACCTCTTCTCTCTTGATCTTATTCTTGATGAATGACTTTATATAGGTGCTAGAAGAAGATAGTCGTTGCAAAATCATTTCTGGTCGTTGACCAGCTTTAGCTGACTTGAATGTCCTTCTTGTGTCTGATGAGTTTGATGATGGATTTTATATTGTATTTATTCCATGCAACTTTAAATGTTGTTTCTTCTTTATGCAACATCGTGGATAAATAACAATACATATCTTTCTAGGTAGCATAGCCTTTTTGCACCAAACTATGGTGAAAGTGCACACTATATTGGGTAGATAGTTGGGCCAAAATTAAAAAGTTCTGGTTGTTGTTAAAGAAAACAATTTTAACTCTTTATCCAAGAGACCTCTTGATATGACTTATGTTTTAATGAAGTAATGGACATTTCCTACAACATAAAATAAGCACATTGATATTTTAGAGTTAATGATTCTCACATAATAATTATTTATTATTTATTAGCCTAAGCATATAATGTCCTATCAAACATAAAGATAAACCTACACAGTCTGTATTGTTTGACAAACAAAAAAACTTGCATCTTATATGATCTAGAGTTAAACAAAACATCTGTCTTACACATGATGCATGACCATTTTTATGCTTTGTTATTTTTAAGCACTTAAAAAAATTATGAATGTTGGACTTTTGCCTAACACCTATGTTAGGTCAAATAAAACATTTATATGTGATAAGACCTTATGCTTATACACATTGTGCTTTAACACTTTATTATTTAAACACTTAATCAATATCTATTAAAGTATAATCTACTTAGAAAGAATTTTTAATAGAGTATTTGTCAACTTGAAGGTGTATATGACGATTTTAATTATACGTTTCTCTTAAAAAAACTTCTTAATAATACAATGCAATGTTAAGTTAAAATTTTATCTAATTACTTTTACCTCACACTGATTTAAAAAATTTTAAATATACGATTTAACTCTCATAAATATGAAAAATAATATAATTATAAAAAAGATATTCAAAGTGTGTTAATATATGTCAATAAAGTGTGTTAATATATGTCAATAAAGTTATTCAGATCAATAAAGTAATTCAGATGGTTTACCTATGAAATTATTTATCTTAGCGCGTAATGTTTACTTGATATTATTTATTATACTTTACACGTACCTTCTTTTAGAAAAGGAGCATTATTTTCTAAGATGTGCAAAATACATAAATTGAAAAATAATGTAAAAATAGGTAAGTGACCTCACTCTTACCAAGAATTGATATGGTACTGAGATTTATAAATTAGTCAGGTTTAACGTTTTAAATTATCATTTTAAAAAATATTTAATTTTTAAATTTAAATATTTAAGAAATTAAATATTTTTTTGTTTAAGTCATTTGTGTTATCTATTTCTTCTACAATTAAAACGTATGTCACGCAATAAAAAATGTTAAACAATTATATGCATTAAATATCTTCTTTAACCTATATTGAAAAAATATATATTAATATACAATAGAAAGCATATGGTAATATTACGAGTGAAAAATAAGTTTAGAAATAAAAAAGAAAGCTTGAAATAAATTTTAAGTCTTTATTATATGATTAATTTTTGTTGAGTACTCAATTATTTTTTCTTCAAACTGGGTACTTAAAAGTTATAAATTTTTTTATTTAAGCTCCTGACAACAATATTTATTTACATTTTATCATTATTATTATGTTGATTCTTTTGATTGATCCCTAATATATGTTTAGATTTTTTTTATTCTCAGCTTATAACAATCAATATATTTTTCATCAAATGTGATGATGTATATTGTCAGGATAACGAAAGGAACTAAATACATATAAATCCAAAAGCACTTTATATTTGTGACACGTATTTCTACTTAAAGAGCACGTGAATAATAGAACTGATGGAAATAATGGTAGAGACTTAAATAAAAAAAATTTAAATTATGAGACCCACTTTGAAGAAACAATTTATCGGATATTCAAAATAAAATCTGAACATATATATATATATATATATATATATGGGACCAAACATTATCAAGCCATAGAGAAATATAAAAGAAATTTCATGGATTAGTTAAAAGAGTCAACATAATAATAATGATGAAATGTAAATAAATATCTTTTAAGGGACCTAAACTAAAATTTTATAATTTATTAAGTTTCTAATTTGAAAACTCGTAACAAAAATATTCATATAAAGTATGGTTTGTGGTTAAAAAGATAAATTAACTCCAAATTATATTAATTTTCTCGTGACAAATATTAGACGAGTAAAGTTACCATAAGAAATTTTGATTTCTAATGAAAATATTGTTGAGGGAGAAATTCCTGTGATAAATGTTTCATAGAAGTTACAATGTGCTATGATACTTATACTTTTATATTCTGAGAAAGTACACCTTAATTTATAAATTATAATTATTGAGCTTACACTGAGTATTTAATTATATATATATATATATATATATATATATATATATATATATATATTACAAAACTTATTTAAACAAATAAATTAAATCTCCTTTTTATAATCTATTTTATTAATTTTTCTAGAAAAAAATGGGAAAGAAAACTATACATGTTTATTGATATAGATATTTTTATCATGTCTAATTAGAAATTAAGAGGTGCTTTTATAGAGATTTTAAAAAGGATTTTGAAAAAGACTATTTTACTAAGCCTATTAGGATTTTATTTTTAAAAGAGAAACAAAAATTTAGTGTTATTCAATTAAGATTTTGGAAGACCAAAGAAAAATCTTTTGTTACAAAATCATTCAAATTTAGTGAATTATTTTTTGGTTGGTTTTATGGATTTTTTAAACCTTTGTATCTGTATGTATAAATATCATTCTCATATAATCAATTTCATCTAAATATGTTAGACTTTTCTATTTTCATTCAGACTTTTTCTAATTTCAAACATTTTTCTACATTCCGAAAATTAATATTTTTTCTATTGTTTTGGGTTATTTCTTTTTCAATGAACTTCTGGCTTATTTCTCTTTTATGATTGCTCAGCTAATACAATAGAGGGTCCTTTTATATACATGTTTCTCTTGGCTTACTATAAGGTTCAAAACATTTTCCTTCAACCATAACCTTATCATGACCTAGTTTCTTGTTAACAAGTTGAAAATAAAACTATTAGGAACTATATTGAAAAAACAAACAAAAAAGAAAAAAAATAATAGAACAAAAAAATTTATTGGAGTGTTAGAATAATAGGAAAATCTTATTAGATTATTTACGTGTAAATCAAGTTGATAATATATATATATATATATATATATATATATATATATTTATTTAATTTTATATCTGGTTCTGAAAATTTGAAGTCTGAGAAGGTTAGGGGAATAAAATGTT
>Ga0099824_1011076_pt1 | contig 10353 bp, 3 predicted proteins | sample SiratrowhiteBW_FD_76837 | JGI IMG/M metagenome (GOLD analysis project Ga0099824, IMG submission 76837) | Root nodule microbial communities of legume samples collected from California, USA - Siratro white BW | ecosystem: Host-associated > Plants > Roots > Nodule | place: USA: California... | reverse complement strand
TATATATATATATATATATATATATATATATATATATATATATATATATATATATATATATATTACCTCATTACATATAATCATAAATATATTTATCAATCACATTTTCAACTACACTTAACACGTTACAATCAGACTAGAACTAGAAGCTTGATATCTTCCTAAAAATACATAATATTTGAACTAAAATTATGATAGTTTTTTTGCCGTTAATATAAGAATTAGTAATGTAAGATTGATTGTTGATCGCATTCTCACCCATAATATCTTCATTGCATGATTAGAAAATTAGTAAAGTATAAATATATTTTTTATTTAATGATTCCATCTCTTAATACAAACTACATGTCCCCCACATGTAAATTACTATCTAAATAATCACCAAAGTCATTTGTAAAATTCAATCAAATAAAAAATGACATCTTTTGTCACATATAAATACATTATTCTCAAAGTAATATTGTATACATATATCTAAACAATTATATCAATGCAATCATAAAATAATTATCTAAAATGATTTAAAACATGTGTTAAACCATAAAAAATATTGATTGACTAAGGTGTTAATTTCTTATGGACAATTTATCCTTTACTCAAATGTTGGATTGGACATTTGTAATAAAATTGTCACTTGAGTCTCTAATTAGTTATTAAAGTGATCACATTTTTAAAGAAAGGAGAATTGTCATTACATTTTTTTTGTTTGAATATAGAAGACTATGACTTAAGGAATCATTAATCTTTATCAGAACATTAAATATTGCATTATTAAAATGAAAAAAGATGAGATCGATTGAAATTTCTAAATAATATTCAAACTTAATATACGACATCACAAGCAACCAAATATTTAAATAATCAAACCATATCAAAATAATTACACTTGAATCAAATAAAAAAAAAGAATATTGTTATCTAACCTAGTTTTATTAACATATTTAATTAGATTAGAACAACTTCCTTTACTTTAAAATCCTGCAGTCGTAAAAAAACACTCAAAAATAGAAGAGGAGGTAAGAAAGTCATAACTTACTACAAAAATATAATTAAAAAACAAAACACAACATTAAATATATGCTAACATATATTCGTATTTTTCTATCAAATCACACATGCGGTGAACTAAACTCTTACAAAAGAAACAAATAAAGAACTAAAAATTTGAGGAAAAAACAAGAAAAATCTAATTAGATAAAGTTAACCTAAACTCCATTACCTTTTAAGTGCAGAAAAGGAAGAACCAACGTCTCAAGAACTTAGAAATAAATCAAAAGTGTTTAAGTTTTAAAAAAGGAAATATTTAAAAAAATAAATTATTTTATAACTTAAAATAATTAAAATATCCATTCTTGACTTATCTTAAATCTTCTCGTACTGATAAAAACACGTGCTTATTATTTACACAACTTTTTAAATTTAATTAATCTTTAATACATAATTTTATAAATGAATTAAAATTATATTTTATTATATAAAAATTATGTAAAAAACAACTCGTGGATCAAATGGGTAAAGATATTAGTTGTTGTAGTAATAGCTTAAAGAAATTTTACTTCATCATGCATTGAAACAGAGTTTTCAAACACATAATTTCTAAATAAAAACCAATAGAGTTCTAACACAGTTTCTCTATATAATCAATGATTTCAACATTATCATTTTCAAAACTATTTGTACTAAAATTTAAATCAAAGGTATCTCAATTTACGTAGCTATTTGATGTCCACAATATTTGACAAATTACGACCTAACCTTTTACTGTATGCAGATTCGGAATAGATCTTACCGAAGAAAACACAGAAACCAAAAACTATTTTGTCTTCAAAATTTATTGAATGGTTTGAACAGATTGGGATGAGATGGAGAGTCAAAACCGCCGTCTCTAAAGCTCAACAAGATTTTCCACATAGAAATTTGATTGACTAACGTAGGATCCTAAGAATAACTACAAAAACATTTTTGTGGGTATTTTATTATGACTTTGTCATCATTTTGACCATCTTTTGAATTGAAACTAATGTAGCCATCATTGTGTTTCGTTGCCAAATGTTTTTGCTCCATTGTCCCTTGGAAAATTTTCATGATCAATGCATGCAAGAAAATCAGAATCAGCTTTAACCTAGAATTGTATTGTAATTGTAAAATCCCTTCCACCAAGCACTTGTCATTCACACAAACACTATAAATAGGAAACTTGTTAAATCTATTAAAAGAGTTTAGCTCAATTAATTAGACAGTGAGAGACAAAAAAGAGTTTAACCCTCAAAATCAATAAAATTCTTATGATGTAGTACTATACTGACATACGTATAAAATACACGTGCCTTTTAAATCACTTTGGTCCACGGACCTTTAATGATAGGACTTTGGGAGTTTTGTAAATTATATAATATTTTAATTAATTACTTTTATTTTGGGAGTTCTGTTATAAATAACATGTGAGTTTTATTTATATTTATTTTTATGAAATACTTATTTTTCTTTTATTAGATTGCGAAGATAATATACAATTTTCTTCTATTTAGGCAAATATACATGTCTCCTTAATATTTTGTTTTTGTTTGTTTTTTTATTTATTTATTTATAGAGTATTGTCATTTTAACATTGTTACAAACCAGCTTGACTGGGATCTAGTGGATAGACAGGATTGAATTAATAATTAGATAAAAAAATGTATTTGATATATATAAGAAAAAAATCAAATCATATCTATATAACTTTTGCAAATATTATTAAAAATAAATAAAAGAAATAAAATAACTAATTGAGTCATGATTTATATTTTATATATTTTAGAATACATATATTACTCTAATTTTGATTTATAAAAATGAAATATAATAATTTTAGATAATATAAATTTATGTGAATAAAACTTTGAAATGGTTACTTTTGAAAAAAAATTAATCCAATTAATATATATTAGTGTAATTTAATCTCTTTTGAATATATATATATATATATATATATATATATATATATATATATATATATATATATATATATACACACACACAACTATTTTAGTGTTGTGTTATTCACTTTTTACTTATGAATTTGTATTTCTTAGTAAGAGTTTCATTTTAGATTATTTTTTTATAATGTTTTTAAAATTTAAACTGTAAAATTATAATGTATTTACTTTTATTTTTTATTTCATTAATAAAAAATTTACATTTAAGTTGAATTTATCAAACTATAGTTTACGTAAATTTGGAAGAATTTATATTATGTGAAAAAAATATAATACCATGCCAATTTAACCAAAATAGTAAATAACATATAATTATAAAACAACTAAGTTTAGTAGGGCATGAAAGTTCAAATTATATCAAAGTTTCATTATTATTTCCCTTCACATATTTCAGACTTCTTATTAATTCGTCATTTTCTAATTACATATGCTATTCTTCAATCTTAGATCTAAATTATTTTAATAAATGTCATAGGGACTTTTATTCATTTGTTTTTGTTTTTTCTTTCACTTGCCACCATTTTAACAAAAATTAGATATGAACAATCACCATTAAGGTACATATCATTGAATTTAATTAATTACTACTGCATCCAGGATTAAATACGTATATATTATATAGAAATATTTAATTGATTAAAAATATACTTATATTTAAATAAACTTGAATTAATATTTTTTTATTTAGTGCTTATTAGTAATTAAATTTAGTATAATTGAGAAAAAAATACTAACTGTACTTGAATTTTTAAAACATAAATTATCTTGACAAAAAACTAAAACATCTATAATAGTTATGAAAAGGAAGTAATGATAAGTCAGTAGAGAAAAATGACCATATTCATTATTAAGATCAACTGCTGAAACTAACACAAATTATAATAAATATGTAGACCTAATTAATAAAACCAATTTAATTATTAAACCAACATAGATAACAACAACTTGGGCAGTTCAATAGAATGGATTTGATGGATAAAGACTGGTGAAGTTTTGGTCAAAGTTTTTGGTCTTCTTGGTACTGTTCCAACTCAGCTACCACTCTTCTCACTGCTTCCTGGAAGGCACCCTCGTCCCATTCACTTCCCTGCATAAACATCAAAAGCTGATTATTCTTCACATAGTCTTTTGGTACACATAGTCTTTGACAGCGACTTTTGGTTTTTGGTTTATATGTTTTTTGTGAGTTTTAATGTGATTTCTAGTATATGTGACGGCAAATACAACATGGAAAATGATATAGTATAATATAATATAATAGTATATTATTTGGTATGAAAACCAAATTGAAACGGGACTTGGATGACATGCTAAAACTGTGACGTTATTTAGTCTTTTTGTGTAATATAATGCATCCAACAGCCACAACCACAAGTTTAGTTTTCTTCTTTTAGGAGGCAACTTTATACGTATGGAAGTTACCAAGTATTCATGCTGACTCATGCATATATGTTCGATGGCTGCCAAAATAGAACCAAATTTTTTGAATTGAATATGCGATTTGTGACATCAGGGATGGTGACAAAGCACACCAACACTGTTATCACAACTGCAGTTTCGAAGCTCCTTCGTTTTAACTTTAAATCATTGTAACAAAATAAATATATAATTTTCCATGGTTATATTCTGATGAAGGGGGGTTCTTGGATCCTGCAAAAAAGAAGCCGCCACTCTTTTCCTCATCATCTATTTCTGATTTTGTGTGAAGAATTCTACTCTCATAATGCAGAGATAGACTTGTCTTGCGCCACCCACTTTTGACAAGTTTGACATAGTGCAAATAGTTACTATCAAGTGTATAAACATTCTTTTATTTGAATATTTATGTCCTGCATGCTGACTGATTTTGAAACTTATCATCTTCCTTAATGAAGCTAATTATATTTTATGAACAAACATTGTCTACTTTAGTATACATATAAAATAAACACTAAAATTACTTCATATACCCCTCACGTATAGCCACTTGCAGCTAACCTAAACGTGCATACACAACTTTATCTAGTTTATGTGTTTTAATACTGTGGACCATCTATATTTATATGTCTGTATAGATAGCTTGATTCAATATAAGAACTAAGTTAATCACTAGGAAAGTAGCAGGTGAAATACTTGACTTGATTTAATCAAATGTGCATAGGCATTTTGTTCTTGTAAAAGGTCTAATTACAATCAACCAATACTCATAACCTTATACTAAGAAAAATATTTACAATATATTATGCATGCTAGCGTTGTTTTCATAACTTTAATGTAAACATTTTAAATATATGCATGCTAGCTTTCTGATATATCGTGTTAATACTGTAATACTATATACCAAATCTTATAGTATTGTCTATTGAACCGACAATGTTAAACAAAAATTATACGTGACAACAGCTTTTATTTGTCTATATTATCTCACACTATTTCATAAATTGTTCAAGAGATAACTATGCACATACCTGAATAATCCTTAATCTGAAGGTTAGCTGATGAAGAGCATTATTCCCTTCAGCAATGTGGGTATTTGCGTCCATGGAAACCAAGCTCACGTTGAGACACCGTTTTAAGAATTCCAATAAGCAGATTGACAAATCAATTTGAGAAACTTGTCCTCTCACATTCACTTCCAAGTTCACCATTCGATCCTGTGAGGAGCTTGATTCGGGTACATGTGAAACTCGGACACCTAATCTTTCATTTGGAGATAATCTAGCCTTGGTTTCTTCAGTTGTAGGTTCTTTGGATGGCAAAAGTGATGTCAATCCCTGATTCCTTTTGCTTAGTTGATCAACTTCAGCCATTAGAGAGCTCAATGTGTCCTTTGCTGCTATTAGTATAGACGCTTTATCTTTCTAACAAATTACACCATGTTAAAATTGAAGGCATTAATTGGAATATAGCACGCATGAAATAATGGCTACTAGTGTAAAGATTCTTTATGTTTTCATCATCTTATTACAACTATGATAAATTTATTAAATTTTGTTATGCTCATCTTAAATATCATATATAATGTACTTTCTGGTCGATTGATTAGAAAACAACATTAACTATGGCTATGTGTTTGAGTTTTGCCCATTGATAAAGCATTGCTTACAAAATAATATTGAATGGATCAATTCAGTACCTTTGTTCCCGGAGGAAGTAGTGCTCTAAGTGCTTGGAAATTCTCGTTTAGTTTCTCACGCCTTCTTCTCTCTGATATCATATGATGCAGCTGGGTGTTAGTGGGACGGGAAGTTGCTTGAATGCGTTCTCTCATTCTCATAAAATTTAAGTTTCTAAAGAATGCAAAAGATCTCTTCATGAAGCTTTGCCTTCTGATATTGGAAGCCATGTTGGGACCAATGTCTGATCTGTAACTCTGGAAAGCACTGGCGTCTGGATGTACCACTGGATCAAAAGGCAAGTTTTGGTGCTGATGAGAAGTTGGAGATATAACATGGAGGATTGCTCTCATGATTGCATCATGTTCACTTTCTGGGGTGGGGAATTGGGTTAGAGGGGCTTGTGCCAATGCCTGAATGGCTTGTTGGTGAGGACTAGTGGCTGTGTTTGGCACTGGCTGCAGTGGAGACACTGTTGCTCCTCCAAGTGTCTCAGGAAAGTGGGGTTGAGAAGTGCCTGGAATACTGAACAGAAGAGATGAATATTCAGGGCTACCTGTGGATATTGATCTCAAAGAAGATGAGGATGATGTAGGAGGGTTTTGATCAATTTGCTGGGACTGTGCACCAGAAAATTCTCCAGGAAACAAACTCCTAAGTGCTGTTTGAATGTCAACCTGCACAGAAAGAAATCAAAACTCAATTAATTATACAACATTATTGATACCTCTTTTGGTATATGGTATTACATATGACATATAGTTGCTCACTTGGGACATATTTAAGAAACCAAGCTCAATTTCTCCTTTGTTACACCCCATGAAAACAGCAGTCTGAGAGGAACAAGGCACAAGCATTATTAGTTATAAGATCCCTGGTTCATCATTAGGAAACAAAAAATACAAAGTATTCTCAGGTTCTTTGAGAAAAAACGAACCTTAATCCTTGCCTCCTGTAAGATAAAAATAAAAAGCTAATCTTAGTAGCAGCCATAAAAAAGTTGCTTAAATATAACTTTGAAGAGAATTGTCTTCCATCAGGAGAATCAATTACCTGAAAGAATTGTGTTTGTATTTCTGTTGATGCAAGTCTTAGAAGTTCCAATCGTTGCAACTCTAGGTAGGGACGCTGATTCCTAAATGCTAGTCCAGGAACACGGCTGAATAAAACAAAAAACACATGTTTACCTTTTCTTAAAAGAAATGTTTGTTTATAGCATTCAAATGCAAAGAAATATATGTCAATTTGCATTAAAAATTATGGAACACAAGAGCTATTCTTACTCATCATTAACATCAAATGTTAAAGTCCGGAACTGACTGAAAAGTTGTTGTGCCACAGTCCCCAAACTAGATCCTGGTTGGTCGTTTCTCACATTGTAGATACCATCCAAGAAGCACAAACGACTATTGATGCCAAAAAAAGAACAGCAAGCCTGATCAGAACTATGACATGCTTATAATCAAAATAGAATAATGTGTGTATATGCATAAATATACTTGGGTGAATTAATGGAATCATATGCCCATAGACAAATGTAACTGCAGCCAAAAGACTGCACCAGAAATTGGATAAAATCAGCCCTGGCGGCTACAGGAAGAGAGAAGAGATTTTCCATGGGGTGCATGGTGGTTGATGCTAATGCTTTTGCATCATGATCATGAGATAAAAGAGAATATGTTTTGTGCCTCTAGTAATACTTTTCTTCCCCTTTCTATATGCCATTTGAATTTACTTTTAGGAAATGCAATCCACTGCTATATGTGTGAGTGAGGGAGTGACTTGGTTTCATTGGCAAAATAAACGAAGAAATAACACAGATGCTAGGTTTGGGAGACAAAATAATCTTCAAACCTCATAAATAATTAGCCATTGAAAATTTCAAGATGTGTATTTATTTCACGTGTGAAAGAGAGAATGAATCAAAGAGAGAAAGGTTTTTGAAAAGTACTAAAGTTGGTTGATCCCACTACGAAGACATATATAAGACGAGACATGATAAGAAATGTGAAACCATGAAGGGAGGAGAAAATAAATAAAAGTAAAAGTGCCCCAAAAAAGAAAACAAATGAAAGCACCACCTGCAAATAGGGAAAAAAAATGTCTTGTAGTTCAAGGGAAGTTAGAGTTTGAAAAGTAGTGTGGCATGAAGCACTGAACTCATAGAAGAAGATAGCAAGAAAGGGAGAAGAAGAGAGGAAGTTGAGATGGTTTTGAGAATGATGGAAAGTGAAAGGATGAAAGAAAAGTAGAGTTGGAAGCAAATGGTGGAAAAATAGCAAAGTCAAAGTCCATGCTTGAATGTTTTGAAAATTAGTCAAGGCTGGAAGGCACGGTGTTTGTTTCCACAATTTCTTTTGAAATTTCTACTCTTCACTATACAGTTTTTTATTTGCTTCCTTTTAGGCCACATATCTGTATTTAGAACAAGAAAGTTCTATCTATATCAGACAGGTCATTAATTGTCTGTGAATCTTTATATTTGATGATTCAATAAGGAACCCTAAAACCTAAACTTAATTTACAGCAGTTTATTCATAAGCAAAATAATTTTACAGCAGTTTATTCATATAACTAGTTGTATTTCTTTTATAATAAAGAGGTATTTGAAATTTCAATTAATCACCTTACTGGTTTTTTATCTTTTTCTTACCCCTCCTCACATGGAAGACTCAATCTTAATTTTTAATTAATGAACTTAAGTGTTAAACTATTTGTACTAACAACTTTTGACAAATACTTGATTGTTTGCACCTTATTATTTTAAGCAGACAAATAGAAGAAAGAGATTAAATCTAAGCCTAATTTTGACTACTCCTTAATTAATAGTTAATACTTCTTATATTATTATAACACCCACTCATCCTTCCTTGTTCATTATAATTTATATAATCAACTATAGCAAAAAATAAAATAAAAAATGCTGTGTGTACCATATATAGATTAAACAAGTTCTCGAAAGAGACAACTAAATCAACCTATTTTTGTTTATCAATGACATTGTAGCGTTTACTAATGATATTGTAACTTTGACTCTGATTTTTTTTAGTTTAATTCGTACTAGTCGCTGCATCAGACTTGTAACTCTCTTAAATTTATTTATTTGCCACTCTATTATTTACCAAAAGACAAATCAACTTGTAGCTTTATTTTATTTGTTAATATATACGAATTAAGTGGTAATGAGATTACTTAAGTTGTTGATATTCACTTAAGTTATTTTGAATATTCAGGTGTAAGTTTTAGAATGCAGCAGCCACGTTTGATTAATCTTGAAAGTGCATGTAAGATTCTGTAACTACCATTAGCTTCTTGTGTGGTGTGGTCCAGAATATTATATTATACATTAAATCAGATTATTCCCAACACCGAGAAAGATAAAAAATAACAAAAACTATAAAAAAAATTCCTGAAAATACTACTGGTCTGTGAATATTGATGCTATATTTGACTGATTGATTAGTTAACAATTAAAAAAGTGGAGAATAAAAGTGAAACCTGATAAGTTAAATAAGCGAGTGAATTAAAAGGATTTAATTAACTGATCAATTGATTAATACATATCAAATAACATAAAACACACATTTTTGAAATAATATACATACAATTAAATTCATTATGTTTCTTGTATACAATAATTACAGAGTGAAGTGTAATTTATAAAAAAATAAAAAGGTGAAAAATGCATAGTGTCATTTGAGTTAAATTTAAAATGAGTATTATTGAAATAAAAAATTAAAATAATTAATTATATAAGAAATAGATAAAAGTGCTACATTAATTTCTAAATAAATAAAGTTTATCATCTTTTGTTTGTATGTGGGAGAAAAATTATCGTGTCATTGTTTAGTATCCTATAGTTGGAGCAAGTGAATTTATTGTTTGTAGTGTTAGTACAAATGCTCTTAGTTCTATTGCTCTTGTTGTTGCTTCATAGATATATATTTTCTTAATTATAAGTGACTGTATTTAATTGTAATTTTGTAATCTTCTATTATTAATTTATATAAAAAGTCTTTTTTTTTAATTTTTAATATAGTTTAAGAACAAATGTGACATGTGACAGTGAGCTTTTAGGTGTCATGTTTAGAAATTTAGATTTAATATTTTCTCTACACAAAATATAGGAACCCACTTTAGCACAAGGTCATCTTAACATTAATATATATATATATATATATATATATATATATATATATATATATATATATATATATATATATATATATTAAAATGTTATATAGTGAATAAATAATATATGTCGATGTATATTGATGTTT
>Ga0099824_1011060_pt1 | contig 10372 bp, 6 predicted proteins | sample SiratrowhiteBW_FD_76837 | JGI IMG/M metagenome (GOLD analysis project Ga0099824, IMG submission 76837) | Root nodule microbial communities of legume samples collected from California, USA - Siratro white BW | ecosystem: Host-associated > Plants > Roots > Nodule | place: USA: California... | reverse complement strand
ATTTATAAAATCACAAAACATAATATATAAATATAATTAAAAAATATTCACTTATATAATTAAATATAAAAAAAAAATTTAATAAAAAAATATATATATATATATATATATATATATATATATATATATATATAATTATTTGGATGGAACTTAATATGTAAATTTTCCTTATCACATGAGATTATAAAAAAAAAAAAAAAAAGCCATATGCTTTAAGTTTGAAAGTTTCCTGTAAGCTTAAACATACAAAACAAAACCAAATTAATTGTCCTTAAGTAATATAACCTGGACTCATCAATTCCCATACGAGACATACACATGCACATACTTACATTATTAAGTTTTAATAATTACTTTAAAATTTTAATTAGCTGATTAATGATATGAATCTTATGTACTACCATTGAATTCTAATGTTAAATTAACCATATCTTGAATAAAATTACCTCAGAAAAAAAAAGTCATAATATTTTTGATTAGTTGTGTGATGTCCATACATAAACTTTATCCCATTCCTAGCAAATTCATTCCCCGGAAGCATTTAATTTAAAGCAGACAAATAAATGAAAATGAAAGCAAAGGACAAAACTCTTCAATGAATAAAACTTATTATTTCTGAAAAGGGAGAAAAAGCTATATATATATATATATATATATTATTGTATATCCATTCAATGGATAGCTTATTTAAATTCCATTAACTTGAATTTCTTTATTGTCCACATGTCTGAAATAAAGTGAATAGTGAAACTGAATACTATATAATATAAGGGAAAGGTTGCAGGAGACCCAGAATAGGACTCACATTAAGGAAGGAGAGAAAAAACCCAACATAAAAAATCAGGTCATTCTCCGATTCTGTGTCGTTTTCAGCTTTCATTTTCACTTATTTTGATTTTTAGGTACCAAAATTCTTTGTGTACTTGCGTTGAATTGAAATCTCCGTTTTCCTTCTTAGAAAACACTGTATTTTGGTTAGGATGAGTTGTGAAAATGGATGTGTTAATATTATTTGCTTCTTTGCTTTAGCATTTATCCGTATGGTGAAAGCTTTGTCATTGTTCAATGGGTTTCTAGAATGTTCTATGGATTTGTCAAATCAATGTAATGCTGTAAATTTTGTGGATATTGAAGGGTTGAATTTGGTGCATTTTTTTGTTTTCCGTGAAGATTCATTTTCTCGTTTTCTGTAATATCGCGGTCATGAGTTTTTGTTCTGTTGGGAACCCTCATGCTTAATTTCATGTGAAATTTCAGTAATTATCAATTTTATGGCTCTTGCCCTCAAGTCAAGTTGCTTCTTTCAATTGAAGAAACCTGAGGTCGGTTTCCATGTTTGTTTTTCCTCTAAGAAGGCTTTCATCTCTGTGAAGAGATACACTCCAGTGGCTGCTATGAGGACCATGGAAGCTCCGGGAATCTCTGAAACATTCACCAGACTGAAAAAGGAAGGAAAAGTAAGTACTTATTTTTCCAGTTGTATAGGTTCCATGCTTGCAATGTTTTCCATTGTCTCACATTTCAACTTGAATAGCAACGTGTTGCCTAGTTGCCCTTTTGTTTTGATAAATCTATTTTTCTGATTCCATTTTCTATGCGTTTTCAAATCAATGACTTTTGTCTGCCTGATTATATAATGGGTTGGTGTTGGTATATTGGTGATTATGGTTGCGTGTTGGTTGGTTATTTTTAGTACCGTGTCAAGTTTATTGCAAAGAGATATGAGTCTGAGAGCTATTCTTGACTGCCAAATGAGTATTTTCTAAGAAGTATATTTGTGTCAAGGTGGCTTTCATACCATATATCACAGCCGGTGACCCTGACCTTTCAACCACTGCAGAAGCACTAAAAGTGCTTGATTCATGCGGGTCTGACATAATTGAGCTAGGTGTTCCATATTCTGATCCTTTGGCAGATGGTCCTGTTATCCAGGTTTGATGCTTTATTTTTTTATTTTTTTTGTTCTTTTGATACTTATACCACCTGACTCTCAAACTGAACCATCTTTCTCTTCAGGCTGCTGCTACAAGATCTCTTGCAAAGGGGACCAATTTTAATGCAATCATTTCTATGTTGAAGGAGGTAATTGTGTAACTCCTTGCCATTTATTAGTTATCACTGTCAACAGCTAATGCTTTAGCAATTAATTTTAATTTCTTCAATTGACAAGTTATCCGTGCAAGCAACCAATGTTGCTATATTGTTATAAAATTTGAACGAGTGAGGCCTATCCATCCTATATCCCTTTTCTTACTTGAACCAGAACAGAAGAATAAACTTGAATGACTTGTATCGATTCAATTCACTTAAGCAATACTTATTCTACCTCGTTATATAGATGCTCGAGGTAACATGAAATCTGGAAAGAATATCCCTAATCTAGGATGTATGATACATGTATCTAATTTCCTATGATACGCTAAAACTTCCCAAAATTTGAACCTTTGGAGAGAGAGATCTTTTTTGGCCATTGTTACCTCACAAACAATTATTCCTATTTATAAGGAAGAGTGGTTCAGAAATAATTTCTTATTGCTTTGTCATGTGTATCTTCTCTTAGCTCCCTGATCTGACGATCCTTTGCAATGATTGGTTCGGCAGGTTGTTCCGCAATTGTCATGTCCAATTGCACTGTTTACATATTACAATCCAATACTGAAGCGCGGTACTGAGGGATTCATGTCCATCATAAAAGAAACTGGCGTACATGGTATGTATGACTCAACACAAGTAATGATTTGCCAAAGTTTTACATTATGCCATGCTTCTCTTGGGTCTAATTTCTGTATTAGTTCTATCATAATTCAATATTGTAATAGACAAGATAAGGAAGCAGTTCCAATTACATACACCATCTAATATATTTGAAGTTAGATTTTTGGGTATCGCTAATTTAAATATTTATCATTATAGGAGAAAATGTCTCTTCACTCTCCTGCCTAGTCCTGGTTACAGCTTCTATATCAGCTTCTTCGTTCAAATGGAAAATTTTGAAATAAGATCTTGTTTTTATTGTCTCTCTTTCCAGTAGTGTGGTAATGAGGATGATATTCTTTTCTTTGTCATATATATACAGGGCTTGTGGTCCCGGATGTCCCTCTGGAGGAGACGGAGACTCTAAGGGTGGAGGCTAAGAAAAATGGAATTGAACTGGTTTGCTTACCGTTACAATTATCTCTTGCATTTGTTTTAGATTTCAAATTAATATTCTTATACCATTGATCCCGATGATTGAAAACTAGTGGTGAATATTTTTTCCTTTATAAATATAAAATTCCGTAGTTAACCACACCCAAGGAGACATGGTGGTTATTGTGGAGACATGAAGTTTGCTTGTGATTAACGTCATTCCATTCTATTGCATTATACATTTTGCAATATTATACAAATATGTTAGTATATATTGGTTAACATTTTATAATATATTTTCTTTTTAATTTTGTTTGGATAAATTAATCTTTGTTTATATATCTAATTGATCTAGTATATTTACTTGTTTGATATTGTTAAGGTACTCCTCACAACACCTACCACTCCAAAAGACCGAATGAAGGCTATTGTTGATGCAGCAGAAGGATTTGTGTATCTTGTATGGGCTTCTTTCAACCTTATTAACTTCTATTTTTCGGCTTCACTTCTTAGTTTTCATATAACTCCATTATCTGCTTATTTGTGTTCCATATTTTTTTCCAAACATCTTATTCATGTACTGTGTGGATAAGAAGTTAGCCATTCACCAACTGGTTCCCTTCTTTGATATTAGAAAGCAAATTTGATCCTGCTTTTAAGCTGGTGAAATCAGAATAAATTTTATTTTTTCTTTTTATGTTGTTTTCATGCATTTGGCATATTCCAAGAACTCTTGAACCATTATTGTCGCCTCATATTTAAAGAAACCAGCGTCGAATGCAAAATGCCAATTGCTTTAGTTATTCCTCTATTTATTAACTTTCTCTCTGACCTTCTCTTTGCACCCCAAGGAGACAAAACTATTGTTTGTAGTTGGTACAATTGCCTTTGACCTTCTGTTTGAAGGTAGCTTTTTGAAGTATTTACTAGGTTGGATTGGGACATTCACTTTTGCAGAAGCCAGTCATAGAAATTGACAACGATATGTTTTTACCTTATTTTACGAAAGTTTGGCGTTATCTTGCGTTCAGGCTTGATTTTTGTAATTAATTTGTAATTTGTCAAGTTTGCTCATATTACTGCATGTTGACGTTTCCAAACATTTGATTTTGACATATTTTGCGCCTAGAACTTGGTAAAGGTATGGGTTTTCAAACAATTTATTTAGTTCACACGTCAAAATGGGTTTATAGGTTGACAGTGTTAACAAGTCACCTTGATCCCAAAGTTTTTGGAAATTGGATACAGATAGAATATGATCGTGAAAACAGAAGTTATCTTTACCTCATTGCATCATCTGCTGGCAAATGTCATTAACCATTTGTTGATTTAATTTAGGTGAGCGCGGTGGGGGTCACAGGAGCCCGATCATCAGTTAGTGGTAATGTTCAGTCTCTTCTGAAGGAAATCAAAGAGGTTTGTCTTTTCAATCTTGGTCTCAACTTTATTTGTATCTTGTATGATGTGGTGGATGTCTTCTGGTCCTGTCAATTCTCTTTGGTTGCAGGAGGTGGTATCAGATCAATTATGATAAAATAGTCTACCATTGAACTTTGTTAATCTCAATATTTGATACATGTTTAATCCTTTATTTTTTTTAATTGCAATTCAGGCAACAACTAAACCTGTGGCTGTTGGTTTTGGAATATCAAAGCCCGAGCATGTTAAACAGGTTAGTTCTTAGTCCGTATGTTTGTATGCTTCTACCTCAGTCAGTTTGGTTAATAATGGACTATATACTTTGATACAGGTAGCAGGATGGGGAGCTGATGGTGTGATTGTTGGCAGCGCTATGGTGAAGGTGCTTGGAGAAGCCAAAACTCCTCAAGAGGGATTGAAAGAACTGGAAGCTTTCACCCGCACCTTAAAGGAGGCACTTCCTTAAAAATAAGCTTTAAGAGCTCAAACTTCTATTAGTTATCGCAGCATAGATATGGGATTTGAATAAGAATGTGGTTCATTTTTTTTTTCTGATCATGATAGTGTATCAGCAAATTTTGTTCCTTTTCAATTATGATGGGATTTCTTAGTTACTCAAATAACTGTCCATATAAATGTTGTCTCCTTGCTCCCTATTGTGGTGTGCCAACATGGTGGACTAATCATTTGATACAGGAAGAACACCGTCTTCTATTCAAGAGCAAGTGGGTGGGACCAGCCACGTGGCACAAGGACCCATTGATGCGGTAACAAAATTGACGAGTAGCAAACGTGAAAGAAAAAAGACATGGAAACTTAGGATTGCTGATGCATAAAAAGAACAGGAAAATGCAAATGCAATTGGAATGTATTTGATTTTTTGGTTATTCCCTTTTTGTTAATATGCATCCATAGCTGCATTTTGGACATTATCACTATTCTTCGGCAATTTGCTCCTTTCTTTCAAAACCACTGAAGGCACGCCCCTATCGTTACCCTTTCCATTATAAGACTGAAATTGAGAAGAAGGGCTAATTCAGCACACTACGTTATAAAACGACTTTTCCTACTGCCAATGGTATTTTTCAGGTTTTTCTTCGTCAGTTCGTCCTTGTCTTCTTTAACAATATCTTAATCTATAACGATCGTTTGTCACATTTGACTCTAGTGTTAGAGGTTTTGCAACAGCTCACATGTCAAAGTTGGTGAAATGTGTTTTTGGAGCACAACAAAAATCTTATTTGGGTCACATGGTCTCTTCGATTGGTTTTTTATTATCCCTAATAAAGTCTCAAGAGTAACTCAATTCCTACAACGTTTAAACAACACAGTGAATTCCTTGGTCTAAGTGGTTATTATTGCCATTTCAATAAAGGTTATGTCTCTTTAGCTTCATGATGCAGCAACGTGACACTGTCTTAGCTCCAAAACAAAAACAATCTTAACCGAGCACAAGTTCGAATGAAGCAATTGGCTTAGGAAACATGTTGATGATGAGTTTCAAATTGTCGATATGGTCTTCATTAAACTTCAGCCTTATTGAGGCATGAAAGGAATAGGAAAATGTGATTGGAGTGTGGTTGATTTTCGGTCATTCCCTTCCCCATTGTTTTCTGCTCTAACTTTTTCCATTTCCGTAATCTTGAATCTGGTTCTTTTTTTGTTCGAGTATTGTCACATCATTCTGTCTCCTGTATGAGAGACTTCCCTCGTTCTTCCGTCAATCGCTATTAATGCAAACTATTAAGACTGATTAATTAAACACTTCGGTTAGATAGGCTTTGTTGTTAAACTACAAGAAAATAAATGTCAATTGAATAATTTTTCCTGGAATTCCTTTTATTTTGCTTGGTAAAATATGAAACTATATTTTACTTTTTTACATCTATCAATTTTATTGAGGTAATTTGTTGGAGAAAAGGATGGAAAGAGATGAGATGAATGGGAAATTAAATATGGAGTGTATTTAGTAAATTACATTTGAAAGTGAAGTGATGATTCGTTTATTAATTTTATTGTTAAAATTGTGTAAATTAGAAGAAATAATTAACCAATTAATGTACAAGCAGTATAGAATTATCTACGATGGAGAAAAGAAAAATCTAGCAAAGAATGAAAATCTCCAAAAGTCTCGAGTTTTAGTCAAATTATTGGATAAGTATAATATTTATATTTTTTTGGTAACGAATCACAAAAGTCTATCTTAAAAAACGTCACAAACTTTTATTAAATATCACCAGTATTAAAAAGGATATATATTTTAATTGAATAAATTCATTTGAAGGTACTTTTTTAAAGCTTAACATATATTTTACTTATTTAGAGTGTTTGGTTTAAGTGATTTGCCAGAGAAAATGTGTAAAATTTACGACTGCTCATTTTCTAGTGATTTTAATCTTTAAAAATGGTCAAATACGGACCACTTTTTGCAAGTATCTGTGGAGTTTCACACCACAAAACTTTACTTTATTTTTTTTTTTTTTTTGAAATACAATCTATCATGCTCATTTTATAAACATAAAGTAAAATTGATTTTAATCATCAAAATTTGTCAGTTTTTTCCTATTTCTATCTCATTTTAATCCTCTTAAACCGAAAATTCATACTTTCACTTCATCAATTTTTTATCTATCAATTTCTTTTCTCTCCGTTTCTTCCTCTATCAAATCCACCATTAAACAACAAATAAACATAACTGGAAAGACAAACAAGCATAATGTAAAAGTGTTGATGCATTCTAATAAAACAAAACATATTGCGATGAAATAAATAAAACTTTTAAATTTAGAAACTAAAAATATTTACATCAGAACATTCGGATCAGGGACCATAATCTATTTTTCTAACAGTGATAAGGCAATCCATGAAGCTACGATGGACAGCATTGGCTATACAATAAATATGAAACAATAACTTTGTTTGGGACTATGGGAAAAATTAACCATAGTCAGAAACAAAAAGAAACAAAAAGCTTCGTATGGTGTTTATTGAAGTGCCCCTACGGTGTCCATTGAAATGCCCCTACTGAATTTTGGAACCAGACTGGAGACCCGCTTGTACTTTGCTTTGAAAGTGGGCTTCTAACCTGCATCGAAAATCATAAATGTAAGAAACATCACAGGAAAGGAAAAGGGTAAACCAGGAGTGGAAGTGCGAGAACATGCCTTGTAGCACATTTGTAATAAATAGTTTCTGGAGAATTATAGGTGCGAGCATTCGCAAACATTCTTCTGACATCAGCAACAAACATCTCAAATGTTACATAATATAGCTCTGACTCCACCCTCTTAGACATTGTCTTCAAATCTGCTCTCAAAGAACGATTATATTAGCAATAGACAATAAGACTTTCCAAGGTTGTGTTCACATATTTTGAATTGAACCAAACTAGCTCTAAACTAAACTGCATTACAAACTAAACTTTTAAATAAAATTAAACTAATCTTCCAGTATTCTTCTAGTTTAGTTTTTAAAATCTGAATTATCCTAAACTGTAAGGAATAAGATTAACATATGTTTTAAAATAAGATGTTTACTAAGAATAATTCAAACAATTTTAATAGTTCAAACAGTTAAAAAACAATTCAAAATAATTCAAAGCACTTTCAGTTAACCTAAATTATGAAGCAGTTCACTTTACAGAACAACAATGTAGCTCAATTTAGTCAAACCTCTTTAACACATATAACAAACACACATACACACATGTGTAACACAGGGCAGGCGTGCCCGCAGAAGTGTGCAAAAGATAAAGCTAGCTCCAGACAAAAAATAGCTGATGAGATGAAACCATAAAAATGTGTTTAATAAAAGTTACAGGTATTTAATATGAAATATTTAATATAAAGATCCTTCTTACCCATTGGATCTTTGATGATGTCATAATAATCAGGAACATCCCGTGCATCAACTGGTTCCTTGAATGGCCATGCGTCAGCGTGATCATGCATTGACTGCTCAAAAAGATGAATCCAATTATAAGATTTAATTTCTCAATCATGTAATTCTTCTGTTCCAATGCATATTTTGATTTGCCAAGAATAAGGATCTATATATAAATACTCTTGTGGAATTTGCAGAGTTTCCGATGGAAATTAAATTATGACGAGTTAAATGAATGGAAATTGAAGTAAATGTAAAGAACATCTAAGCAGCTTGCCTTTAAAAGTGATCGCATAAAACCAGTCAAATGTTTTTGATTAGTGGTATTGTCAGTAGATACATTTAGAGTTCTGAATCGTGAATGACCCCACTGATCAGGAGTCCATCCAGCCTCCCCTGTCATTGCATTCAGGGAAACATTAATCAGGAAATTATCAAAGTATGCAAAAATAAATCATCTCACTCATAAGGACACTATGGGTCAATTTTTCCACAACGTCCCGCTTGATAAACTAATCTATTAAACTTTATATGGACACTTAGTAAGGAGGGACATTGAACAGGGAGGGGAAAAACAATCAAAAGGTTAGGATCAAGCATAAGGTCTTGGACAGGAGCTAGACATTTCGCATACCCCGATAAGTTAGAAAAATCTAAAAATGATACGAAAAGATTGACACAAACCATGCTATCTTTAGAGAGAGATAATGCATAATTTTACACAAAGGTACCAAACAAAAATAATTTTTAAGTTATTAAATTCAGAATAGGAATTAAGTACTTACTCAAACCGGGGATGTCATCAATAATTTTTTTCGGAATGCCAGCTTCTTTCTGCATATCATATCAACCAGGAAGGACAATAGTTAATATTCCATCAATCAATGATTTTACTAATATGCAAAAAGAGAAGAAAAATGTGTAACTTCAGCGAAAGAAATGGATGATCCTCTCTAAAACAAAAGTCACAAACGTGTTTGTACCTTCTGAAAATCAATTCCGGCATAGACTATGTGACAGTTTGACAGCTCTCTGATTTTTTCATCAATAGCCTACAATTATAACCAATAATGACATAACACAACATGATTTGAGAATATGTTAAAACTGAATGAGAAAAATAATAGGCAGACAGCCTCTACACAAGATAGAAACAAAGATTATGCATACAATTACAAATAAGGTCCCGTTCTATCATAGTTCTCAGCTGTAATTTTTTGACAGCCCCCTCCACTGCACACACTATAGCAGTGGGTGTGCGAATGTGGTTGAATGTAATTTTTTGAGAATATGTTTTACCAAATAAAAAACTAAATTTAAGTGAAACATGAAAAAGACTTGTACTTTTATTTGAGAGATATTTTAGAAGTTTTAACAAGAACTTCCACTAGTACATCTTGTAACATGCTTAAAGAGTGTCTCAAATAGCGTAAAGAAAAACTAATAAAAGTAGCAAATAGAAACTATCTTACCTGCCTTTGACGGCGGATCATAGTTGACAGATCAGTGTAAGGGAGCTTTGGATCTATCTTGCATTCCATGAGAATTCCTCCATCATAATCCTTTATATAACTGAAATGACAATTGTATAAAATGAATCATCATGGATAGTACAGAACATATAAAAATAATGAATGATGAAATTATTATCTAATGGGATATAAGAAATAAAATGTAAATAAAATCCTCAAGGTAATATCTTAAAATGAATGACCTTTTCAACACAAGTATATCAAGTACAATCATACCCTTGCCATCGATCTTTCTCCAAGTGAATCTCTTTTGTAAATCCCTGAAAACAGGAACAAACATCATCACGATATCCACATCAGAATCCATTTAATTCAACATACATCCCCCCCCCCCCCCCCCCCCTTTCTCTCTTCTACCCACAAACAGTACAAAAATAAAACAAAAGAAAACAAAAAAAAAATATAAATAT
>Ga0099824_1011057_pt1 | contig 10374 bp, 7 predicted proteins | sample SiratrowhiteBW_FD_76837 | JGI IMG/M metagenome (GOLD analysis project Ga0099824, IMG submission 76837) | Root nodule microbial communities of legume samples collected from California, USA - Siratro white BW | ecosystem: Host-associated > Plants > Roots > Nodule | place: USA: California... | reverse complement strand
TTTATAATATTAATAATTTAAAAAAAAAATTAATTTTTTAAAATTTATCTTTTGGGATACAAATTTTTTATTTAATTAATACTTTTATCAAAAAGAAAAAAAAAAAAAAAAAATATTTTTTAAATAAAAAACAAAAAAAAAAAAAAAAAAAAAAAAAAAAAAAAAAAAAGGAACAAAATAGAGCTAGGAAAAACTTGGCCAAAGGAAAATAGCATAGCCAGTCAAGATTATTGCCACAAATTTCTAGTACATTACCCTAATCTAACCTTTTAGTCCCTTACTTTCTCAATTCCGTTTAGTACTGGACAACATCTCCACTAACGAGTAACCAACCTAATCACTACCCAAATGTTGGACCTTAAATCCAAGATCAACAAATTTCAAAATTGCAAGAAAATTATCCACAACCCTAAAACGCTGAGAATCCCAACTAAATATCTCAAGCCTCTGCAACAACCCTTCCACACCACCTCACTCCATCCAGAATCAGTTTACCAAACAGACGAAAGAAAAAAATACCCACATACAATCACCAAAGAAAAACCAAAAAAGATGTAAAATTGACAGAGCAAAAGGCAAGATCCGAATAAAGAAAAAGGGGCGTGAAGGGAAATTAACCTGGAAGACAGGGGCGCTCAAGGGTTCATAGCAAATGCAGCAATCGAGGACATCAGGGTCTGAAACGAAGATTGGAATGGACCTAACTCTGGTTTCATTGCTTGCAGACCCATTTGGGGTAGCACGATTGGGTGGAGCAGGATGATGATCTTCACGCTCTTGAAGTTCAATTGAACGGTCTACAATTTCAAAGCTTCGCCGCGAGTTTGGTTCTTCTTCATCTTCCTCCTCTTCCCTTCGTCGCTTCTGGTTGCGGTTGCTGGGTCCTTCTCCATCGTCATACCCACCAACTGAAATTTTGACCATCTCTCTCCCTCTCTTTCTCTCTCGTTCCACTTCTGCAAATTCTCGACAACTTTCTTATACGGAAATGGTTGTCGTTCGAGCACGGATTCCCTGAGGTAGCAAACTTCAGACATTTATGCATGAACTAATACGGTCCATTCGATGAATATCAAACGGTTTGTTTTATTCAAAATATATATAATCTATGTGAACTTGACGTAAAGCAGGAACTCTTGAGCAGGGAATCATTTTCCTCTCCATTATTCTACAAAATAATTGTACTTATTCATCGAAATTATTAAAAGCATGCATTTTTTTTTTCTTCAGAAAAATCTATACGATGAAATTTTTGATTTTATTTCTACAAAAAAATTTGATGATATCCTTAAATATACAGGAAAAAAAATATAAGTTGATAAGTTATCTTTAAATAAATTTAAAGCATGCATTAAAAATTCACAAAAAATGTAAAAAAAGGTGACACTTATTAAATTTGTTTTTAATTTCGATTGTTGTAAAAAAAAGTTTGTGTTTCTAAAATTAAAAATCATTGTGTTTATTTCTAATATTATATGACATTTATTAATTGTTTGGTCTCTAAAAAAAATTTAAGATATGTAAAATATATATGTCCCAACTTGCATTTTTAAATCGCATAATTAAAAGAATGTTGCATCCTAATACCTCATTCTCTAAATATTATCAAAATTTCTCATTAAGTTTTGATATTTAATTATCATATTTTCTTAACTTTGATATAATTTTTTTGATTAAATATGTTATTATTATTTTATTTATTATTTCTTTTTTACTAAGAGAGATTTAGGATAATAAATGGTCTCCACTTGTATTTTAAAATCTTAAAATTAAAAAGAAATGTTATTCAAATTAATAAAGAGTGTTTGACTTTACTATGCACGTGCATTTATTTAAAGAAAAAATTAAAATCTAAAAGTATTAGACAACATCGATAAAATTGAAAGTTTTTAATTCTTACATTATAATATGTTACAGTTTTATATAATCGTAATATTAATTAAAAAATTAAGGTAATTGATATTTGTCTTCTTATCAGTCTCAATACGACCCATTAAAATTAATGGGATTAAAATTCATCTTGTTCCTAAGATTGCACAAACTATTTACATTCTTTTAACTAAGTTTTAATTAAAACAAATTCCAAAAGTTAATCTTGTTCTTCTATCCACTTTTTTAGGTTAATAGGTCTTAATTAAAAATAATATATATCTTTTAAGAGTAAAATCTCCAATCAATTTACAATTTTGAGAACTCTTTTCCATTTAAACTATAATCTTAATTTTAATGGAATGAGTTTTGGAGGCCACAAGATAACAAACAAGTCAAACCACTCAAGGGCAACTTCTTCATGCACCTCCATGATTTCCCCTTCCACTTACACCCTATAAAGAAGAAAAATTATCATTTTATTCTTAATGAATAAATAAGTAAATTCTCTTACACCCATCTTCAGTTATTTTTATATTCGTACAATTTGGAATACAAAATTATATTATATTTTGGATTGCATAATTTAGAAATTTTGTATTTCAAGTTGTATAATTTAGAATATAATACAAGTAAAAATTGTATTTTAAATTATACAATCCAAAATACATTTTTTATATTATATTCTAGATTGTGTAGTATGGAATTCAATACAATTTTTGTATTATAAAATTATATTTTATTCTGGATTGCATAATCTAGTATACAATAAATTTGTTGTATTATGAATTTTACAATCCTTGTATTTCGAATTGTACAATCCAAAATTGAAAATTTTATAAAGACATTCTTGGTATTTTCATAAATATAGGAGTGTAGGAGGAAAACATGGAAGTACAATACGAATTGGCCTCAACCATGTCCAAAGTATAAAAAATGTATGCATTAACCAAATAAAAAAGGGTTATGGCCTCATTTATTGTATTAACCACATTAAAAAAGAATTATTAACACATTTCTTACGATCAATTAAAAGGCAACGAGAAGAACCAAAAAAACCTATCGATATAGACATGAAACTAAGGAAAGAAAGGTCAATATTGAATCTTTTATTCACAAAAATGCAAATGAAATATAAAGACAAACAACGTCCATAAGGAGAGATTTGAGTAATAGTTTCGAAATGTCGTTCATGACTCACAATAATCCTCAAGAAGAGAAGATAGAAACTTTGGTTAGTGGTGCCACATAAGTGTCTTTAAAATGATTAGACGTTTCTGGCAAGGTGTTAAGAAACAATAAAACCTTATGTTGACATGTTTGACTCGACCTTTATCACATCATCATATCTTTATTATTATCAAAATAGTTTTTATCTTGATCTTTTATAATTTGAAGTCATTTAAAAAAAATAAAAAAATAAAAAAACTTCTTAATATCAAACTTAGAGATCATGTCTTTAAATTGTGTACTTCACACTCTTGACTTTTTTTTCTCTTATTTTGAATGTTCATTCAACAATAAAAAAAACAAGAAGACAAATATAATTGTATTAAATATGTGACAAAAGTAAATGTCATGTATTAAAAAAATTAAAAAGAATAAAAATATTATTTTGTAAAGTTGTTAAAATTTATACTTTTTCTTATATTATGACCATCACAATACTTAAAGAAAGAAAGAAAAAAAATATAGGAAAAGATGATGACCTAAAAGGGGAAGAGCTTAAGTTTGGTTTTTTTTTTATATAAGACATTCCTTTGTTTTTAAATTTGGATTGTTATTTTTACTAGATTCAATGGTTATACGGGTAGGCTAAACTTACCACGAATTTAACTTAAGTGTGTCAGGTCATAAATAAGTTGAGTTTTATTTTTCTATAATTAACTTACTTTTTATTAACCCAGTGTTGTCCAAACCAGTAGTTCCCGGTGTAGTCCAAACCAGTAGTTGGTTCATGTATTTAACCCATCTTGAAAGTTTATCATCTTGGTGGACAAATGTTCATTTTAAAAATATAAAAAAATTTAGTTCTTACTAATGTATATTAGATAGCTAATATATTCAATGACATTACTTAAAATTCAAGGAATAATAACTTGTATTATTAGTAATCCTATGGATTCATTTTTATAAGAAACTGCATAATATCTCATTATTTAATTCACAATAAATAAATAATAAAAACTAAATCATTAACATATTTAAAAGTAGTCATATGTTTAATATATTACAACAATATTTCTATTTTTTTTCTTATATGTACATAATCCAATGTAAAATATTTTAAAAATTAGTTATTTTTTTATTTTCAAAAAGTGATTTTGAAAATAAAATTTAAAAAATAAAATATATTTTGTAAAATAAATTTTAAAAATAATTAGAAGTTTTCTAAAGAAAGATTTAACTACGAAAAATTGTTGGATCAATTTTGACCATTAAGTATTCACCATATAATTACTTGAATTTTAAAAAATAATTAAACATTCGTAAACTAAATGTATAAATTTAATCCGATTTATTTATTTTACTATTAATTTTTTTAACTGACGGACTTAATGAATTCAAGTCTAGATGAAATGAATGAATAAATCCTGATTTTTATTAAAGAGTATGGTATTTAAACATACACACAATCATAACAGAACATAAAGTTTATCAGATACAATACAATAATGATCTTTCTGTACAAACAGATTAAGTCACATTGATCATTCATCTATACATCACAGTTACATTTATCATATAACAGCACATAAGAATAATAGCATAAGGTCTTCTAAATTTCTCAGAATCTATTATCCTCCAATATAGGGAAGATCTATGGCATCTTCAGAATCGTAAGCCTATTTGCCCAATATACAGCATACCACATGGTGAAAGGAACTAGTACATCATCTCTTTTATTCTTCTGGTAGATAGTGTTTTTCAAATATTTCATGTGACCACAAACTTCTAATTGTGATAGGAAAAAATATCTTAGTTAAACATCAAAGACAAAACACCTGTGCTACATACTTTTGTATTGCAAACATTTACACAAAAACACACATGTTAGATACATTCACACAGAGTGTATACTATTCTCCAGAAATTCCTGTTTCAATCTGATATCATTAATACATTTAACCAATAAGCAACACGCTCATATACTAAACACACACCCAATTGATATTATTCATTATCCATTTATCTAATGGCAATTCACCTGTTTCAATGTTTAAACCGTTATGCAAGAATCTGATGTAAAACTTTCACTTAAAAGCCAATTAGTTTTGAGATAAAATCAAATATAATATCAAAACTTGTAACATGAATTTTGAGTTAAAACTATGGCAACATCAAACAAATCCAAATATGACAGCGAAGAGAGACAGACACTAATTTATGATCAATCACAATCACACACATTACAACAGGGATTAGCCAGATAACAGAGCAAAACATGATTCCATATAGCTGACAACAGAAAGCAAGAAAGCATCAACATTTTGCAGTCATAATGTTCAGTTTAGAGTAACATAACAAGGAACACAGCCAGAAGCTGAGTTTCCTCAGCAAAACCTAATTACACAAAATGCTATTGGATGTCAAAGGGACTCTAAATGCAACCACCCCACAAGGACTCCATCTGAACTTTCCCACTCTTCAAGAGACTCTCGATTTCCGGCGGAGGGTTCAAACCGAACCTCCGAGCACGCTGGCACCGTGCAAGCCGCGGTATCCCGACGCAGGGCCCGTACGCCATGTTCAAATCGAATTGCCGCAACACCTCCTCGCTCTCATTGTATTCATCTGCATACAAAATTTAATCTTTTAGACATGGAAATAGATAAATGTGTTTGAATTAAAAAATAAAAAGAAAACCCTAGGAATTGGAACGGACATTGGAGGTCCGGTTTTTCTCCGTGGGAGATGGTGGCCGGTGTTTGGACCGAAGTGGATCCCAAAATGGCGGCGTAAATCGGAGATTTTTTGGAAGATTTCTTTGTGGCTGTGGTTTTCCTCGGTCGGTAAAAACTCTTGATGTTTCCGGCCACTGACGCCATTTTCTCTTCTCTCTCTAAAGCTCTTTTCAAATTTGAATTTTGAAAATGTCTGTCTTAACTCTCAACAGCTAGCAGGAACTTGTGTTTATATACAAGACCTCCACTCTCCTTTCCTTTTATTATACAAATACTAAATTAATTAATTTTTCTTTTGCAATAATTCTTAAACTGAAATTAAAATTTCATTTTAATAACTTGATATCTAGATGTCTAAAATTGAAAAAAAATATATAAGTTTTATCTTTTGTTTATAGTAACGTCTTCAGCAAATAATTTTTACTAAAAATATTTTTAGATATGTTTGAATTGCAATCCTTCATATTTAAAAAAGGTTTAAAAATTCTTTAAAATAAATAATTAATTTTTTTAACAACCAAATAGTATTTTAAGCAATAATTTTAGTTTGGTTAATTTTTCATTTTTATTTTGACTTTTCTTTATAATTATCTTTAATAAATTAAGATGTATTTTGACATTAAAATATTGTAAAAATTATAAACACGAATTGACCAACTTTTCATTCTCTGTTCACAACAGCATTTGAAATAAAAACTCACACATAAACACCTCTTAGATAACACTTCGATACATACAAAGGGTATATTATTCTTTACATTATTATAATAGTAAAAAAACACTTCATTCTTTTATATCTTTACTAAAAAAAAAATATATGATGATGATTATATAATAAATATTAATTGGTTTTAGGATTGTGTTGTTAAAGAATCTCAATAATTTAGAAAGTTTAAATAAGATTCCCAAAAATAATTTTGTAATTACAAAGAATAAAATAAAATATATAAAATGTCTATATCAAACTAACATATATTCTTTATATATACTAGCAAAGATCTAAGCATTGTCATGCATGGGTATTCATATTTATGTAAACTTTTTTTAAAAAATAATATAAGTTATTATTAAATATTTTAAAAATTTATAAAAGAATTCTTTAAAATATATTCTAATTATATTCTTTGTTTAAAATATATTTTTAATTATCATATTCGTTTGTTTGACTAAGAGATATTGAAAAATAAAAGTTGAATAAAACGATTTAAAAAAGTTCAACAACGGAAATAATAAAGGTCATTTGTCTTATATTAAAGAAATATTTATGCTCAAATAATTTTGAAAAGAAAAAAAAATGTGTATACCAACTAAAAGAGTCTCATTTGAACATATCTAATCCAGAGTTCGTACTTAAATTATATGTTTAAAGAATTAAGTTTAGAAGAACCTTTTAGTAGAACTTACTTTATATAAAATTTAAGACACTATGCATCAAAATAGTAAAACAGACTTTTTTTTATTAAATATAATTCTTCTCCATTACCAATAGGAGGTTCAGAAAATTCTAAAAAAAATAAATCAAGATATCATATGAATCTTATTATATAATTATTACTATTAACGAAAACGAATGGATTATTGAATTATGTATTACTGTCTCATAATTGTTTTACAAACAAAGTATATATATTATTTATCATACATTGTATTAACGTTATATTAAAATAACAAAATATTTATTTTAATATAGGTGGAAGTCTCTTCTCATCTTTCTTTTTTTTATTTCTTTATTTTTGCTCCACCATATTTTAATTTCTATTTTATTTTTTCGTAAAAATATCCTTTATTATAAAGCTTGGATGATAATTTAAAATATTATTAAAAATAAAATAGATATCCCAAATCATCATTCATTCATTCATCTCTACTTCCATTGCTTGTGTATCTGTATTTCCTTCTATATCTTCTAGTGATAACTTCTTGATCACATCAACTATTACATCCGAATTTCCCTGCATTTCTATTATCTTGAAACTGTTCTTCTTTGTAACATGTAACATTCATCTTGAGTTTCAATTCAACTATAACAATATTAAAGAAAGCGAAATATGGCAATGAAGAGAGAGAAGCACCAATTTATAAACATTCCCATTGACATATACATTACAGAGAAAAACATGATTTCATAACTAACAATCCAAGCAAGAAAGCAAGCAACTTCCCCTAAATGCGACCACTCCACAAGGACTCCGTCTGAACTTTCTCACTCTTCAAGAGCCTCTCGATTTCCGGCGGAGGGTTCAAACCGAACCTCTGAGCACGCTCCCACCGTGCCAGCCGCGTTATCCCGGCGCAAGGTCCATACGCCATGTTCAGGTCGAATTGCCTCAGCAGCGTCTCCTTTTCATCGTATTCATCTGCATAACAGAAAAAGAGAAATGAAATCGGAGAAAAAAGCAAAAAGAGAAAAGAAAACCCTAAGCATTAGAAGGGACCTTCGAGGTCAGGTTTTCCGCCGTCGGAGACAAGGGCCGGTGGCTGCGCCGCAGTGGAGCCCAAAGTGGCGGCGTTATTGGGAGATTTCTTCGAAGATTTCTTTGCGGTGGTTGTGGGTTTCTTCTCTCGGTAGAAACTCTTCATGTTTTCAGAATTTGATGCCATTCTCTCTGCTCTCTTCTCTCTCCAAGACTCTTTCCGATCTGAATTTTGAAATTCCCTTGAGGGTATCTTGTGTTATAAAGCCACTGTTTCTTCTTTTTTTTTTTTTTTTTTTTTTTTTTTTCTTTTTTTTTTTTTTTTTTTTTTTTTTTTTTTTTTTTTCTCACCGTCAATTTATTAATTTTTTTAATATAAATACGAAATGCCTTGGGCTTTTATAGTATTTATTTATGAGTGTAGGACTTAATATGAATACCCTCACACTCCTTTGATTATATATATATTAAGAGTTAAAGTTTACAAGTTTTAAGTTTACATAAAATATCAATTATTTTGGGAATATATTTAGTAAATCTTTTCTTAACTTTAATTAATATATCTTTGTAGTTACTAACAGAACCTCTAAATTGTAAACCACATTCAAATTTTATATTTCACATATTTATTACGCATAGGATAATATATCATTTTTCAAATTACTTTTAATATTTTGTGCCGTGAGCAATTAAAATGCATCAAACATTATGGAAGATATTCTAGCCCCCAACAATAATAGATAAAATAATGTACACCTTCTTTAGTAAATTAGATAATTTACAACTCATTGTAAGTGTAAATTCAAACATTTTCAAACAATTAGCACAATTTAATATGTACAAAAATAAATTACAAATCATAGTTAAGTTAATAGAGTTTATACTTTCTCATTCCTAATAGAGTTAATACCTTACATCAGACCATTTAAATTTATATATTTAAATTAGTTCATATACACTAACTAAATTTAATATATTAACAAAATATGATATTATTTATTACCATCAACGTCATAATTCCCTTTGGGAAAAAATTATAACACATAACTTATCTGAATAATTAACAAGTAAAAGTAAATGAGAGGGAGAGAGAGAGAGAAAGTTCAATTTTTTCGCTAACAATAACTGATAAAAAAAAAAGTCTTAATTTGCTAATTTATTATTTTATTTTATTATCCGTGAGTTGATTTTTAAAATGACAAGGAACTTAACGCAAAACAGGCGGTTTCCTTTGCCAACTGCAAATCCAAATTCTGAGTTCCTGTCGTTTCGAAATCAAATGTCCTCAAAATGAACTCATTCACAATCATGGCTACCATTTCTTCAACTTGCTACCTCTTTCTTCCCATGATTTTATCGTTATTCTCCACAACACTGTGTGCAACAGTGGTAGAAGACCTCAAAAACTTACATCAACCCCCAGGCTTTAACTCTACAATTCTCTCCAACTGTCTCAACAATCCATCTCTTAGGTACTGCACTTCCTCTCCAATCATGGACTTTGATGAAATATTCAAGTTCACTATTGTTGCAAGCCATCTCTGCAATGAATCAAACAACCCCAATTGTGTAGACTCATTCCCCAAAGTTGATCTTAGGAACCGCCCAACTATTGCACCACTTTACTTGTCCTTCGATTTCTTTTGGAAGTATTGCCCCTTGAGCATTATGTCCATTGATTTGTCCAACAGTTCCATCAAGGGTGGTTTTCCAACAGAAGTTTTCTTTTGCACCCAAATCCAGTCTCTTGATCTAAGTATCAATGCATTTTCTGGTGACATTCCAATTCAAAGTTTCTCTTCCTTCACCAACCTCACTTTTCTCAACCTCTCCTATAATTATTTCTCAGAGAGTGAACTGTCTGATTCCCAGTTCTTCAAAAGGTTTAATTCTTCTAGTTTTCTTCATTCTGGTGCTCTCTTGGATCAAAAGAGGTTTACTTTGAAGGCTGTTGTTATGCTAGTTTGCTTTCCCATCCTTGTCATTTTTATGGTAATTTGCTTGGTATGGCTTTGTTTCCAAAGGCCTGATTTTCTCCCAAGTAAACTTCAAAAGAGTAGGAGGTGATGAGTCTTAAACAAACAACACACACAAATAATCTGCAAGGAATAGAAGAAAGAACGGAACACGGGCAACACACAAGATTTAACGTGGTTCGGTTTCCCTAATCCACGTGCAACAGGAAG
>Ga0099824_1011055_pt1 | contig 10377 bp, 3 predicted proteins | sample SiratrowhiteBW_FD_76837 | JGI IMG/M metagenome (GOLD analysis project Ga0099824, IMG submission 76837) | Root nodule microbial communities of legume samples collected from California, USA - Siratro white BW | ecosystem: Host-associated > Plants > Roots > Nodule | place: USA: California... | reverse complement strand
TTTGTATGGCGATAGCCATTCTATTCAATTCAGGCTGTAATTCAGCTGGTAAGGAGGCAACGTAAGTATTTTTCAGGCTGGGATCATTGAGACCATTGAGATGGTAAAATCTTTTACTCATTCATGGGAATAAAGTTATGTTTCACAAGGTTTAGTTAGATTTTGAATTAGTTTTTAGTGAAAATTATGTGTTAAGATTTTCCAAGTATAAAAATTATTTGGTGATTGTGGACACTCAAAATAGAGCATCTAGCAACATTTAATTTCCTCTTGCAATGTTGTTTGAAGTATTGTTCCTTTTGTTTTATTTTATTCTGAAATAAATTGTTTCAAATATCTATATAATACATGATTATATACATAGGCAAAAGACTATAGGGATTTTTCTGTATGTAATTACATACGGATTCTGAAATCCATATATAACAGTTAGCTACAAAGGTTTTACGTATAGATTTTTGACTGTATATAATCCGTAGGTTAATTTAAATTATATACCGATTTTTAACATTATATACGGATTTTAACTGTATGTAATCATCATTTTTCTTGTAGTGTTAAGGAGTGTAAGCTTTGGATTATTTTCACAAATTTTTGGTGGTACTCTATAAATGCATTGCTTATGGTTCATAGGATTCTGCACAATTTTATACGGTTTTTGTTTTCTTTGGACTTGTATTTTTCAACAAAATTGGAACATTCTTTAGAAAATTTGTATAATCTTGTTATTTTTCAAAAATAGAAGTAATTAGTTTTTTTAAAATAAAAAATTATTAAGTTATTTATTTTATTAAATAAATAAAGAAAATATTTTTTATTTATTAAAGGATAAAGTTGTCCAATTAAAAGATGACATTAAATAAAGTTACCAAATAACATACCTTTTTATATAATGGTATCAATAATTATTAAAAATATGTGTTAAAATAAGGAATTTATTAAATTATAAAAATTTTCATTAAAATAGTTACAAAAAATAAATATGATTAATTTTTATAATATTATATATAAATAGCTTTCATTTATTTTGCAGGTAGTATTTTTATTATAGATAATTATTATAGTTTTAAAAGAAGTTGTAACTCAAAGATAAAATAATAACAACTTTTATACATCCAAAAAGAAGAATCAATAGTCCTTTATTAGTATAGATAATTATATTTTAACTATTTCGATATTAAATATTGAAATATAGTATATTTTTCATTTTTATAGTTTTTTCTATATTTAAATATTTTTATAGATAATTATAACATTTTTTTACATTGTTGTAAGAGTTGAAGGTGATTTAGTAACCTTATTATAGATCAAATTTACAAATATTATATGTCATTGATAACTTTAATTTTATTACAAATATTTTATTTTCGGATAACTTTATTTCTATATTCTCTATATTTTTGTTTAGAAATGTTTTTAAAATATTTTGTTAGAATCCTCAGTCACTATTTTCTTCTTCATGTAATACTTATTAATTTTGTCTTAGTTGTAATCCTGGTTTTTGCTATCATTGCAGTCAATATTCTTACTTTCATCATTCAGGTTTGCGACCACGGCACCATCATAGCATGTGTGCGAACATCTCTACACACTACTTACCCACATTCGAGCCATTTTCTTTTCTCATTCGAATATAAAAATCGTCTTATCTCAATTGATAATACAAACTAAATGAAAAAATATAAAACTTCAGATACTTAATCGAATAAATCTTTTAATAAATATTCAATTAAAATCTCTTATATTTATAAAAGTTTATTTAAAAAAATACGATGGAAAGGTTAAAAATAAAAGAAAAACAATAATTCAACATTAATATATGTATTGTGATGATATTCCCAATAAGTGTGAGGAAAAGTGTTACAAGTGTTACAATTGTAACCATTAGATGCTATTTTTTAAGGAGTATTGAAATACTCATGGAAGAAGATAGCCATATATTTTTAAGCTATTGCATAGAGGAAAAAAATAGTGTGAATTGAAATGTGGCATAGGAAGTTCGGAGCCCAAATTAGCATCACCTATCTAATTTACAGTAATTTTATTATGAACAAATACCTTTACATCTTTTTCAGTATCGATGAGAACATTTAGAATCTTTAAACACTGATTATATATGTCTTTCTCTGGAAGGTGACATTTTTCAAATGTTATTATATTTCTCGGATCCTTTATGTGGAGTCATTTATATTCAAGATTGGAATAATAAGTTTACCCTCATCCGAATAGGTCAAAGTATATATAAACATTGTAAAACATGTTATATTAGCATAGGACACAAACTAGCTGTTTCAAAATGGGCTCACTAATGAAACTTGTAATATATATACAAGAAGAAGAACATGGAAATAGATATGATTTGTAAGGTTCTACGCGGTTTTGTATAAATTTGTTATGGACTTGTATTTTTAAAAGTATTAGAACATTACTTAAGTGTTACTATTTATTTTACTCATGGTTGTTAAAAAAGAAAAAAATAAGCCTTTTTTGGATTCACTTGGAACTTAATAGCTGCTTTTGATAGTTGGCTTGCACTGTATATATGTCTAACTGTATTGTACTCTTCTAAGTTTCCAAGATTAAGATTCAATGATGATATTATACAAGATGTTAAAGAATGAGTGAAGTGTTTTGTACTCTCTCTTGTACAAACTTCTCCTAAAAACACTCTCCTAAAATAGTAGAAAGTAATATGAAGAAAATTCTAATTCATACTGGTGAGGTTGTAAACTTATTCAAGAACAAAGAAAACGAAAGTTGCCTAGTAGTATTTATATAGTATTTTAATTATCGATAATTATTTCGATCGGAAAAAATCTGTCACTTATTCAAATGATTAAGTCATGCTGTTCAAAAAAAAAAGTAGAAATAAAAACTAATGATTATGTCACTTATTCAATACTAATGATTAGGTCATGCTGTTAAAAAAAAAGTAAAAATAAAAACTAATGATTAGGTGAAACAAAAAATAGAAAATATTTATCAAATACAATATGCACTAATGATATTATCTATATTTAAATATAGATAAAAAGTAGTAAAAACTAGTAAACTATTGTTTTCATCATGATCTAACAAAAAATATCTTCACCATTTCAATCAACTGAGCTTTTCCAATTTCAACAATTCTTATACTATGGTAAGACAGTAAAACACATACCCTCTTGATTTTCCTATATAACCAGTGAAATATCCACTGATTGTTCTTGCATCCAGTTTGTTTTCTTATGGATTATATATTCTAATTTCTGCTTGACAACCCCAAACATGCAGGGTATCTCAAACTGGGTTTCCTACATGTCCACAATCCAAAAGGTGTCTTTTGAATTGCCTTACTGGGAACCCTATTCAACAAATACATGACAATTTTTAAAGCATACATCCACAGCGATATAGGTAAAAATGAATTACTTAACATGATCCTAACCATATCCATTAAGGTTCGATTAGGCCTTTTTGCACCAGATTGTTGTGGTGTACCTAACATTGTGTGTTGAGCACAAATACCACTTTTCTCAAGGAAATTAGCGAACAGATCAGGGTGTTATCTACTTTCGTCATATCTTTCATAATACTCACCAATAAAAGTGATAAAGTACTTATCTTTATTGAAAAATTTTACATCAAAATGTCCACATATATCGGTATGTATAATTTCAAGAAGCTCAGTACTTCTTGTGGCTCCTTTCTTTGTGTGTTTTGTTTGTTTGCCTTTAATGCAATCCACACATACATTCAGATAAGTAAAATCACATTATTTACCAATCTTTCCATCATTTCTTCAAAAATATGTCCCAAACGTTTATGCCACAAGTAAGCAGAACATTCATCCACTAAACCACATTTAGTGCTAACACTATGATGCAATGTCATAAGAGTTTCAACATATAAATTATCAAGATTCAATTTATATAAACCATCAAAAAATGTACCAGACCCAATCATGCAAGTATGCTTATACAAACTGAAACAACCATTCCCAAACTTAAAAGAGTATCCGACAACATGAAGTTTAGACAAGGAAACTAAATTCCTATAAATACTAGGTACATAAAAAGTATCCAACAAGTCTAAATAAAATTCAGTGTCAAGGATTAAACGATAAGTCCCAACAGATTCTATTGGAATTTTCTCTCTATTCCCCATGAAGAAAAACTTTGCATTTGAAATAAATCTCTACATCATATTAGAAGCATGATGCATACATCCAGAATTGATCCACCAAGTATTGTGGGGAACTTTAGTTAAATTTGATTCAAAACATACATGAATATTATGCTCACCTTCCTTTCTTAACCAAGCTTTTACGTTTTGAACAATCCTTCTCCAAATGTCTAGATTTTTTGTAAATGACCCTGTAATCTTTAATAGTCATTTACCCTTTCTATGTTTCTTATAAACCTTCTTTCCAGCTTCCTTATTATTCACATAATGAATGGAGTGGTTTCTTTGATTCTTAAGTCTGGTCTCCTCCTGAACCAACTATGCAATTTATGCACATCCCATTTATCTTTCACGGTATTATAGGTCATTTGAAAAGGACCATACACAAACAGTAATGAGTTCAAAATGAACTGCACGAGAAAATTCTCATCCATTGCCATTCAAAGAGACTTAAGTCTTACTGTAATGTTTGTCATATCAATGACATATTCACGCATAGTATGAGAATCATCAATTTTTACTAAGTGTCTACAATGGGTCCCAGAATGTATGAACTCCCTCGTCAACTTCTCACCAGTTGATATGTTATACTATGTGACTTAGATTATCAATGAAGCTTGAGGATCTTTGTTAAAACATAGATACCAAAACTTGATAGACGCAACAAGAACAACTAATACGTTGTTCCAAATTTATGGCCTGAATTTTAATCATTCACAAAATCATAACTCATTAAATCTATAACATTGAAACATGCAAGGATACATCTCACGCCATGGCAGTAGTTATTTACTAAACATTTAGACATTGACTGCTCCACAAGTTCAATTAACATAAAATAAGTCATTTCAAGACACGTTATAATACCTTCAAAAATCTAGAAACCTAGAGCAGGTTATCAAAACAAAATCGAATTTCAATAAGACTATAATTAAGTTGAGAGCAACAAGTGTCTTAGTCCTCCCTACCAAGACAAACGACAAACACAAAGAAAGAGCAGAGAATAAAAGATTCTTAGGGTACGTAGGAACTTACTCTCATCGAGGTTTTAATCAATTATAATTGTTCCTTAATTCCGTAGATGTTTAGAGGTGCGATCAAAACCTAAAGTTGACGAATGGTGGAAAAAATTGTTTTTAAGAGAGAACAAAAGAGTTTTGAAATTGAAACATAGGGTTTTAGAAGATAAAGAGGGCAAATGGTGCATGTAGGATATTTTTCTTTTGAGAAGAGGGGTTTCACATTGTTCGCTAGCTATAAAGATTTTCATCCTTGAAACTTAGCTTACCAAGAAATATGTCAGGATATGATGGTCTCATCTCTTCTTCCATTTTCCAAGAAATTAACGAACATCATATATTGACCTATTTCTTGGTAGGCTAATATTTGGGGACTAAAATTTTTATAGTTGGGAAGTAATGTGAAATACCTTTTATTTTCTTGAAAAAGAAAAGAATTCCTGCATGCAGTATTCACTCTCTTTCTCTTCTAGAACCATCTCCTTTAATTTCAAAACTCTCTTCCTTTCTCTCTAAAAAAATTTCTCTCCACAGTTCATCCATTTAAGATTTTGATTGCACCTCTCAAAAGCGAAGCAAACAAGAGATTATCCTACCCGATCAAGACCTTAATCAGAGTAATTCCACACCAACCTCGTGAATTTTTTTTTCACTACTTCTTCTCAATTTTTGTCATCTACTTTGGTAGGGACAATTAATTTTCTTATCTGAACTTAATTAGAGTCATAATGAGATTTGATTATATTTTGATAACTTGCTCTAGGTTCCTAGATTTTGGGTGTACTGTAGCGTGCCTTAGAACTGTTTGAAAAAAGACCTCCAAATATGGAAAGCCAATCTTAAAGTTTTGTTATAATACACTAGGTTAGGGTACTGGATTGTGAAATAAGATGTGGTTTTAATTTGAAATGTTCTCTAATAGTGATAATGAAATTTTACATAGTTTCATACCTATAATACAGAGTCAAAATACCTTAAAATTGGAGAGTATAATAGTTCATATCAAACTTTTGCAATTTTACCATTAAACACTAATTTCAATTTTTACAAACTTCACATATGAGTGAATTTTATCACCAATTAGAAAACCTAGACATCAACTTATCGTCTTCTCAAAGACTTGTATTAAGCTACCTACTGCCTACGACTCATATCTAACCTAATACATAAGACTTAAGATTACCAAAACAATGTGAAAGAAAGTGTCAAGGTAAGTTAACACATCTAAAACTAAGTGTCTACAGTGGGTCCCAAAATGTATGAACTCACTCGTCAACCTCTCACCAGTTGATATATTATACTATGTGACTTAGATTATCAATAAATCTTGAAGATCTCTCTTAAAACATAGATGCCAAAACTTGATAGACACATCAAGCTCAACTCATAAGTTGTCGCAAATTTAAAGCCTTAATTTTTATCATTCACAACATCATACCTCATTAAATCCATAACATTAAAACATGCAACGGTACATCTCACATCAGTACAATAGTTATTTATTAAGCATTCAAACATCCATTGCTCCCACAAGTTCAATTAACATAAAATCAGTCACATTATCAAACTATACAAAATTTTATTATCACTACTAGAGAACATTTCAAATTAAAATCGTGACTGATTTCACAATTAAGTACTCTAATTTAGGGTACTATAGTAGAATTTTTGAGACTAGCTTTCCTTACCTGGAGGTTTTTGTTCAAACAGTTTCAAGACACGTTATAATACCTCTAAAAATCTAAGAACCTATAACATGTTATCAAAACATAATCAAATGTAATTAAGACTATAATTAAGTTGAGAGGAACAAGTGTCTCAATTGTCCCTACCAAGACAAATGACAAAAACAAAGAAAAAGCAAAGAAAAAAAAGATCCTTAGGGTAGGTGGGAACTTACTCTCATTGAGGTTTTGATCAGTTATAATCTTTCCTTAATTTCGTAGTTGTTCAGAGATGCGATATGAATCTAAAATTAATGAATGGTGGAAAAAAATGCTTTTGAGAGAAAACGAAAGAGTTTTGAAATTGAAAGGGAGGGTTTTAGAAGAGGAAGAGGGTAAACGGTTCATGTAGGATTTTTTTTTCTGTTGAGAAGAGGGGTTTCACATTACTCATTAGCTATAAAGATTTTCATCCTTGAAAATTAGTTTTCCAAGAAATACGTCAGGATATGATGTTCTCATCTCTTCTTCCATTTTCTGAGAAATTAGCGAACATCATATATTGACCTATTTCTTAATAAGCTAATTTTTGGGGACTAAAATTTTTATAGTTGGGAAGTAATGTGAAATCCCTTTTTTTTCTTGAAAACGAAAAAGATTCCTGCATGTAATATTCATTCTCTTTCTCTTCTAAAATCGTCACTTTCAATTTCAAAACTCTCTTCCTTTCTCTCGAAAAAAAATACTCTCCATAGTTCATCAATCTCAGATTTTGATTGTACCTCTCAATAGCGAAAGAATCAAGAGACTATAACTTAATTAGATACCAATTTAGAATCTAATGACATAGGTCACTAAAACTTTGGTAGCTAATGCTATATACCAATTATCTTGACTTAATTGGTCACTAAGTTCAATCATTACTTCTATTTTGTAGTTATTTAGCAACTAAAATCTAATTTGGTGACTATTTTGGTCACAATTAGTAATCATTTCATTTGGTAGCTAAAAATTGATCTCTAAATAGCTTTTTTCTTGTAGTGAAAGTTGTCAATATCATATCAATGGCATACAACCTTTTTAACATTTTGAGTTTTTATTACGAGTTGAGCAGAGTGGATAGTGGAAAGCAAACTCTTATTTGGAGAACCGGTGATGATGAGAGTAGTGTGAGGGAAAAATGGGAATAGTGATGAAAGCCAACTCTGTAAATGAAGAGTGAAAGATGGGAATAAGCAGGTTGCTTTTTTTTTCGTTTTTTACTTTTAATCAAGTGATTGTGAGTTCTTAGAGAAATAAATGAGGATGAATAGTCTCTCATTGTATTATATGGAGATTCCCTTTTAAAATTTTTTGACTTTCTATTTTTTCAGTATAGTTTTTTTAATTAATGTTCTTTATTAAGAAACTGAAGAATGAATCTTCTTAATTCTCTATTATTTTTAATTAAAAAGACAAACAGACACAATTCAAATCTAGAAATGAATTCTCTTTAATTTCAATTAAAAGGAAGCATAACGTATAATGAAATGTGAATGAGCATGTTTGAATAATGTAGGAAGTGATTAGAAAAGGAGTGTAAATAGTAAATTGGTCCAAGTGAGAGATAGGTGTGTGATGGGAAAAAAGAGATGTACAGTGGTGTGAGTAGCGAATTGCCTTGGTGGTCTAAATGTAGAAAAGGGGTGTATGAGGAAGAAAAGGCAATCGTGTAAGTAGCAAATGCCATTTTTTTTTTTTTAAAACCTTTTGTTGGGCTTTAATAAAAAACATCAATTTTATTTTTCAGTTTTTTTCTTTTTTATATATTTTTTTAAAATAAGACCAAATTTTTCTTTCTATTTTTTTTTTTTTGCTTAAAACTTTCTTTTCAATTATTTATCAAAATTTTAATATTTTTTTAAAATTTTAAGAAAAAAATAAAAACATATATATTTTATTTTTTCTAAAATGATAAAAAGGTAAAAATCTAAATTATATTTTTTATCTTCTATTTTAAAAGAATAATAAAAGATTTATTATTTTTTGAAAATAAGAGAAAACAACCAAATCAAAACTTAAATCAAAAGATTATTTTTTTATTTTTTCAAAATTGATTAGAAATTTTTTTTAAGAAATAATTTATTTGTTCAGACAAAATTAAATGTTGACAGGTTGTTTTATGTGTAAAAAATATTTGAATATTGTTGTTTATGACTTTATTAGATGATTAACTAAGTAATAGAAATTATTAATTCAATATTTATTTATTATTATTATCAAAAACTTTAACCGAGGAAAGTGTTGTGCTTCTAAACTATTTTACGGGTCTTAACACTTATAATGGTAGTTTAAGTTATAATGAATAAAGATAGTCTTCTATAATTGTAACTTTCTGACGTACTACTGGAAGTAGATTACAATTATTAAGGTAAATCGTTATAAAAGTGTAATTTTATATCAATCTAACTTAATTTATAATGATTTTACAGAATACCAGGAGATATGTATGAAGAAAAAATATTGTTATTTCTTCTTGTTTTTCTGAGTCATCAATAGCTTACATTTATAATGCTTGTAGAAAGGAAAAATAACAGTTTGAAAAGCAAATTTCCAACACTTCTCCTTGATTTTGGAACTACAAACTCCAATCTTCTATCTTATGAATTCAAACTTGCTGACTGGTAGTGGCTTGGTAAACAAATCTGTAATTTGGTTTTCAGTTTTGCAATAAACAAGATTAACAACTCCATCTTTCTATACCTTTCTATCTGCGGGTATGTCAACAAGAGTGTTGTTCTTCTCAATCATATACAACTCCTCCTCCTTATCTTTTTTCCACTTTAGGTGATTGAGAGCTTCCTCATGGTTAGCAGGTTCAAAAACAGTCATATTACATCTTTGATATATGGCAGAGAGGGATCTAGTACCTCTCACAAGAATATCATCCACATTTTCATTAGAACCTTCCTGCTCAATTATTTCTCGAACAACATCAAGGCCTTTAATCTCATTCACAATCAATTCTTTAGAAACTTTGACATCATCACGAGAATCCAATCCATGATTTTTCACTACTGGCTTCCCAAGATTTTCTACTGCAGGCTTCCTAGACTGCTTCCTTTTGTGCCAAATTTGTCCCAAATTAATTGTAGAAGAGAAAGCAAGATCTGTTCCCAAGTTTACCAAGAAGCTTTTGCCCTTCATCTTTATTGATATCAATTTAATGCCAGTTGTATAAAAAACTTCACAAGTTTTATCTTTGAACACAACAACATAGCCTTTCTCTAAAAGTTTCCCAACACTTAGCAGATTTTGATTAATTTCAGGGACATATAGAACATCAGAGATTATTTTTGTACCTGATCCAACATCAATAGCAATGTCACCTATGCCTTTGACCTCAATATAGTCTCAATTCCCAATTATGACTTTCAAAGAGTGGGTTCTGTCCAGCTTTACAAACATGTCTTTATCATGTGTCATGTGATGAGTGCATCCACTATCAATCAACCATGTTTCACTAGTGATGTCACTAGCAAAGCAAGTCG
>Ga0099824_1011052_pt1 | contig 10379 bp, 7 predicted proteins | sample SiratrowhiteBW_FD_76837 | JGI IMG/M metagenome (GOLD analysis project Ga0099824, IMG submission 76837) | Root nodule microbial communities of legume samples collected from California, USA - Siratro white BW | ecosystem: Host-associated > Plants > Roots > Nodule | place: USA: California... | reverse complement strand
TTTTTATTTTTTTTTTTTTTTAAATATATTTTATATTTAATATATACAAATATTATAAAATATATATATATATATATATATATATATATATATATTTTGTTATTACTTTCATTATTTATTTACCATGTTTTTAAAAGTTGATTGATTTTTATTTTATTATTCTGACTTTATCTATAAAATACAAAATATTTTGGAAATGAGGTTAATCAGATCAATTGAAGGGTAAGATGTTGTAACTCTTATTTTATGGGACATATAAAATAATTGATATAGTTATTTATAAATAAAAATGTTAGAACTTCATTTTCATTACACAAAGTCATATGTCATACGTATAAAATTTTCACAATAAGATTATGTTAATAAAATTATGTCACAATAACAAGACTTATTTATTTATCTTTTTTTTTAACAGCAAAAAAATTAAAGTAAAGAACTACACTACTTTGATAAAAGAAAAAAAAACTTATACTTCCTTCCATGTTTAAAGTTTTGATATAAAAATTAAAGAATGTGATTAATATGTTAAATTTTATAAATACTATCTAGTAATTTTACAATATACTTTTTTTATCTCTTTAATTGATTACTCATTTACTTTTACTACAGTGTACTCTTATAAGTATATTGATTAAGAGTAGTGCTAAAAAATAACATTTATATTAAAAGACAAATAATTTAGAAAATTTTTGGTCTGAAACATTACTTAAATGAGACTGAAAGATTATATTTGCCTTTAAATTACTTCCCTAATTTATTTATTTATTTATTTATTACTTATGAAAGTTGCCATTTTGCATGATTCGAATGGAGGAGTTGAAGGCAAACATGTGCGACTAATAAATAGAAAAAAAGTAATAAATGAAAGTAGGTATTCAAAATGGTCACAGTAAAAGTTGATATTTTCGATACCTTACCATTGACGATAACCGAGGATAAATAAGCTACACATTCATGCATAAACACAAGCATATCCATGGCGGAACAGCGTGAGAAGCTTCACATTGTGGTGTTTCCATGGCTAGCATTTGGTCACATAGGCCCATATTTTGAGCTTGCAAAACTCATAGCTCAAAAGGGTCACAAAATTTCTTTCATTTCCACACCTAGAAATATCCATCGCCTACCCAAACTGCCTCAAAACTTGCAACCTTTCGTGGATCTGATAGAACTGCCACTGCCCCGTGTTCACAAACTCCCAGAAAACGCAGAGGCCACAATTGACATTCCTCACCACATCATTCCATACCTCAAGCTGGCTTTTGATGGTCTTCAAGAACCTTTGACCAAGTTTCTGGAGACATGCAAACCCCATTGGATAATCTACGACTTTGCACCCTATTGGTTGCCACCAATATCTTCTAAGCTAGGAATCCCATGCGTCTCATTCTGTAGTTTTAGTGCATCTGCTATGTATTCTTTTTCAGATTTTTTTACTAGAAGAGCAAGTGAGTCTCCGGGGAGCACAGATTTGCCTGAAGAGCATAACGAGACAGATGAATCGGGGGTTTCAGATGTGTTTCGAGTCCTTAGAACTTGTAATGCTGCTCAATTTATTGCTTCAAGAAGCTGCATGGAGATTGAAGGTGAGACTCTCAAATTTTGTGAAAGTATATTTAGTAAACCCGTGATTCCAGTTGGGTTATTGCCACCTTCATTACAGTTCAGTGAAGACAGCAATGATGAAAACTGGAATACCATCGTTAGTTGGTTAGACAAACAGGAAAAAGGGTCAGTGATATATGTAGCATTTGGAACTGAAGTGACACTAAGTGATGAAGACTCTACTGAAATTACTATGGGAATAGAAATGTCTGGTTTTCCCTTTTTTTGGGCTCTAAAGAAGCAAAATACCTCTACCGTTGAGTTGCAGGATGTGCTTGTGAATAACTCAGAAAAGGGTTTGGTGTGGAGAACATGGGCCCCACAGTTGAGGATTTTGGCACACAAGTCTGTTGGGGGGTTCCTGACTCACTGTGGTTGGAGTTCAGTGATAGAGAGCCTTCAAATTGGGTGTCCACTTGTTATGTTGCCCTTCCACAATGAACAATTTATACTTGCAAGAGTTATGGAGGAGAAAAGGGTAGGGGTCAAAGTACTGAGAAATGAGCATGATGGGAAGTTCAGCAGGGAATCATTGGCCAAAGCATTGAGATCAGTGATGTTGGGAAAAACTTATAGAAGTGAAGCTGAGGAGATGAGTAAGATATTTGGTGACAAAGAACTGCACCAAAAATATGTTGATCAGTTTGTTGATTATTTGGAAATTCATAGGCCTAGCATGAAGGATTAGCCTTTCTGCCATTCTATTATATCTTACAAAATAAGTCATTTCCTTTTAAATTCGGGATTTAGTAATCCAGAATGTAAAACTTTTGTTTCAGATTAACCTTTTCACATAGGTGATACCTTGTCAATTTCGTATTGTATAATCTGCAATGAAGGTATTGTATTCTGGATTAACTTTTTACCTAATGAATAAACGTGTAGGTTCATGAAAGACCCTGGCCTCCCAGATTTAAATAACTGGAATACCTTGTTCTATTTTGAAGATTGAACTGACAAATATAGGCATATATAAATGCACATGAAGTTGTTTTGTGATAAAGACACATGCATCTCCAAATGATTCACAATCACTAATGAAAAGCATCTTTCAACAAACTGGAAATAATAATATATCTTATCACATCAAAATATTAGTTTCTTAACCAAATCAAAGCAATTAAGGCTTTCCCATTCCACCACTTTGAATATATGCAAACATCTAATCCTATAAACAGCAATAGCCAATTTCTATCAAGGTAAAAGACCAAAACATATGCACATTTTTGAAGCATGATATGAGGTGTTAACTGAGACTTCAATATCGCATTCAATAGTTTGCATTCAAAATCGCTGAGACTTCAATATCTGATAATAAATATCCTTTTGCTTTATCTTCAGATTTTTCAGCCCACTTACAATGGTTTAGTTTGGATTATGACACACACACTTCATTGTTGACTATGTTGCTAGTTCTTCTTGTCAGATATCTTAATTGTGAAATGCCCATATGCACATTTATAACAAGTGGAGCATATTACATCACTATTTGTTGAAAAAGGCCACTTTTACCACCTAAAACTGGGAAAAAGGCAATATAACAGTTACCATCACAAAGGATAGAGGAAAGATTGATATGCAATATAAGTCTAACTTAAGAGTATATTACCTTATGAAAAACTGAGGAGTTTCACATTTAATATACCAGTTAGAAAGATACTTAAAAAAGAGTTCTAATTGTAATTTAAACAAGAGGAGCATTATTACTATACATTTCGCTTCTCTAAAAACTTTGCTTCCAACAGAAATGCTATTTTGATAACTGGTAGAGTTTGTATTCAACTCTTGATGTGGCTATTTTAAAGGAAAGAAGGGTTGTTAAAGTATACAATCTACATTTTAAAGTAATGAACCATGTTTAGAATATCTAAAAGTGAATGATAACAATATGTATATGGTAAATTTTGGGAAATGGTGTGCAAAATGACAATTTGAAGTAACCCTCCACCCATAGCAACAGACCCTACAACTTTTAACTTCTATTCGGTAGAAAAACGGAAATAGAAAAGTTTTAGCATTATACAAATCCAAAATCAAATATATATTTCTTTGCAATCATAAAATATGGTTTGATATTTAGCTAGAATGGAAATTATAGTAAGAAAATAGGTGTAAGTGACATAAAAGGTTTTTGCAAGACGAGAATAACAAATCTGTAAGGGAAAACTCCAATCCTCGAAGAAATACTACACCAAATTGTGCATTAGTGCATATAAGTGACAAGAAAAATAAAAATATCCGATGCAAAATGACTAAAAAAATTGGATCACTAATCATTAGCTTTTGTGTTTGTGAGGAAGAATATTGTGTTAAAAATAAAGTTGTTTTTTTTTAAATATTTTAAAAATTTATATACAATAATAGGGTACGTAGAAGGAATGTGTAATTATCTCTATAATTATCTTCAAATTAATTAGGAATCTAAAATGTTTCCTTGAGTGGTATAAATATGACTAGTCTCTTCTCATTTGTAACAAGTCAATTAGAGAAGCAAAAGTCCTCTAATAAAAGTTCTTTTTCACATAACTTTTCTCTTGAATCATTCTCTTTTATTTTTGAGGTTGGTCTTCTTTACCTTTGGTTGTATTCTTCCACCCTTTGGTTGTTCAATCTTGGGTTAGCAGGCTTTCTCTATTTTTTTGTTGTTATTTTATATTTTACATGGTATTAGAGCTATAGGACTCTAGTATCGTGTGTCAAGAATCTTGTTGGAAAAAACAACTGGTGCCTCGAAAATGGATTCAAGTGGTTGTAGTGAACTTGGTATTGAGTAATTAAATCAATCCAACTACAGGGTGAGGAGGACTTGTATGGAGTCTTATCTCGTTGGTGAAGATTTATGAGATGTTATTGATGGAAATAATACAACTCCTCCCACAGACGAGTCAGGAAATTCCAATGCACTAAAAAAATTCAAGCAATTGAATGCAAAGGCGGAGTTCGTTTTGAAGCGAACAATTTCTCACGACTTGTTCGATCACATCATGTGGTGCAAATCAACCCAAGAAATTTGGCAAACTGATGACCAGACTCTTCAACAAGAAGGATGAAGCACGATTCAAATTGGAAAATGAGCTCGCTAATACCACGCAGGGTAATCTTTCTATTTATGAGTATTTTCTTAAAAATAAAAATCTTTATTCGGAAATTTCTTTGTTGAATCTAGAGGAAGCAATTTCTGAAGCTCAAATAAGAAGACTTATTATTCGAGGATTGAAATCGGAGTACATTCCATATCTCATATTGATACAAGGATGGTATCAACAACCATCCTTAGAGGAGTTCAAAAAACTATTATCCTCTCAAGAGTCACTAGCAAAGCAAATGGCTAGTGTCACAATAAAAGAGGAGAAGGAAGTTTTGTCATGGCTAGAAAGAAGTTTTTTAAAAGTAAAGGAAACCAAAATAGTTCGATCTCTGGCCAAAACAACTCGAGTCCGATTGGAGTTAGTGGTGAGTCTTCTAACACTACCTCTGATAAGAAGATTTTCAAATGTTATCGGAGCGGCAAGACTGGGCTTATTAAAAGATTTTGTTGAGCTAAATTACGAGAGTGTAACATAGTTGACAAGACTGTTGAGGGAGAAGACTGAGGGAACTACTTTCTGGCATAAACAAAATCTATAGATGCCTTGGCTTCCATCAACTTTGAAAATGACTGGATTGTAATGGGAATGAAGCCATTGTCACGGCCGACAACACAGTCCATCATGTGGAGAATGAAGGCACTGTCATTATTAATGGAAGACAAGAAGATTGCATTACACTTAATAGTGTTTTCCACGTTCCATGTATGAAGAAAAATCTTTTCTCAATTGTAAATGTTGTTGATGCTAAAAATTTTGTATTATTTGGCCCACGTGATGTGAAGTTTTTGCGAAATATTAAGGAGTTCAAGGCTAATGTTGTTCACACCGGTAAGAGAGTGAAAGACTTATTTGTTTTATTTGCTTCCGATCCATATATTGAGAAAATGAGCAACAATAATAATGCATATTTATGGCATGCTAGACTCGGGCATCTTAGCAAGGATAAATTAAAGGCCGTGATAAAATTAAAATTAGTAAATGGTTTGCCTAATTTGTCAAGTTCTGGTGGAGAAGAAGTGTGTGAAGGCTGTCAATTTGAGAAAGCACACTGGCTTCCTTTTCAGAAATTCACTAGTCAATATAAGGCTCCGTTAGAGCTTATTCATAGTGATTTGATGGGCCGACAAGAACCCTCTTAGTTTTTGAATATTCTTATATGTTGGTTTTTATTGATGATTGTAGTAGATTTACATAGTGTACTTTGTTAAGCACAAATCAGAAGCGTTTAACAAAATTCTAGAGTTTAAGAAGATGGTAAAAGAAGTGTTTGGTTTCAAAAGAATCAGTTGCAAACAAATAACGGAGGTGAGTTTACTTCTGAAGAATTCATAACTTCTTGTAGAAAGCATGACATCAAGAGAGAACTCACCTACGTTGAGACACTACAACAAAATGGGATTGCAAAAAAAAGATTAAACATTTAACAGAAACTTGTAAAAGTTAGTTACATGCAAAGAATTTTCCCAGAGCACTATAGGCAGAAGGTATGAAATGTGTAGTTTATGTTATTAATAGAATGTCTCTTTCTCCAATTAACATGAAGTCACCATATAAAATTATCTTCGAAGAAAATCAAATGTTAAACATCTTAGAGTTTTTGGGTTTGTTTGTTATAACCATGTGCCCAAATCTCAAAGAACAAAACTTGATGCAAAAGCAAAAAATGCATTTTTGTCAAGTATGACGAAAGGAAGAAAGGCTGGAAATGTATGGATCCAAAATCTCATCCTTTTGTTGTTTCTAAAGATGTTATTTTTGTTGAAATTTCACTATATTACAAAGGAGTGGTGACTGACCAAAAGGGGACTAAAAATTTAACCCCTAAAATTATAGAATTGGACATACTTGATAATCCCTTAGAGAAGCAAGGCGAAAGGGGTGGTTCAAGCACTCAATAATTTGAGGTGCAAAATCCAAAGAATCAATCGATGCAATCAGATCTGAGAGGCCACAAAGAATCATTGTCAAACGTGCACGCTATAGAGATGAAAATTTTATAAACACATATTATTGTTCTTTTTTGCAGGTCCTATTGATGATGAGGAACCCCGTACTTTTGAAGAAGCAAAAGAAAACAAAGAATGAGAGCTTGCAATGGATGCTGAAATGAAGGCACTCAAGAAAAATCAAGCTCTTGTTCCCAAGCCAAAAGATGTACAAACCGTTTCTTTTAAATGGATATACAAAATCAAAAGAAAAGCGGACGCGAGTTTTGAAAGATATAAAGCATTGTTGGTGGCTCGAGGCCTCTATCATAAATATGCATAAGGCTATGAAGAAACTTTCAGCCCCATAGCCAAGATGATTTTAGTTCGCATGGTGTTGGCCTTAGCAACACTCCATGATTGGAAAATATGGCAACTTCATGTGAAGAATGTGTTCTTATATGGGGAGCTGGATAAAGACATTTATATGGAGTAACCTCGAAGTTATGTTTCTAAACTCTCATCCTAATTATGTGTGCAAGCTTAAAAAGGCTCTCTACACACTCAAGCAAGCTCCACGGGCATGGTATGATAAAATCTCTCAATATTTACAATTTTGTGACTATCAAGCTTCAAATTCAGACTCTAACTTTTTTGTCAAAAAATAAGGAAGCTTGCATCTGGTTGTGTTGTTGTATGTGGATGATATGAAAATAACATGCAATGATACAAAAGAAGTTGAAATGTTTCAAGATGAGTTTCCCATCAGATTTGATATTAAGAAGTTGAGGCAGTTGCATCACTTTCTTGGCTTAGAGGTGACAAACTTGGCAAGTGGTGTCTTTCTTTTACGAAAGTTATGACAAGAAGTTAGTTAAACGATTTGGGGTGAATCAAACCAAAAGGTGTTCAATTCCACTAGAGGCAAACATGAAGCTAAAGCGTGAAGAAGGATCACTTTTGGCCAATCCGCAACCTTACAGTGCTCTTGTCGGTAGTCTTCTATATTTAACTATCACAAGACCTGATATTGCATTTTTCAATTGGTTTGGTTAGCAGGTTTATGCAGTCACCCAGAAAACCTCACTTAGAAGCAACAAAAAGGATTTTGAAATATGTCAACTCAACTCTTGATATAGGGCTATTTTTCAAGAAAGTTACTTCCTCCCTAGTTGGTTTCACTCATGCTAATTTTTACAGAGAATTGGATGATCGGAGGTCCTTTTCAGGATATATATTTTTTAGTGGCGATACGAGTATTTCTTGGTGTAGCAAGAAAAAAATTTAGTTTCGTTGTCGACTACAGAGGCAGAGCACAAAGTTGCTGCTCTTGCTGCTCAAGAATGCATTTGGCTTCAAAGACTTGCCAATAATCTACATTATCCTATAACTAAGTCGACTGCACTTTTTGAAGATAATTAGAGTGCTCTCAAGCTCACAAATAACCCAGTATTTCGTGCAAGAATAAAGCATATTGAGATTGAGCATCACTTTACTAGAGAAAACATTTTTGACAACACTATTGACGCATTGGAAGTGCGAAGTGATGAAAATATTGTCAACATTTTCACAAAATCACTTTCCAAGGCTTCCTTTGAGTTCTTTCGTGCAAAACTTGGGTTAATATCCAAAAAATCACTTTAAGGAGGAGTGTTAAAAATAAAGTTGATCTTTTTTTACAATATTCTAGAAAATTCTATACATTAATAGTGTAGGTAGGAGGAGTCTAGAATTATCTCTAGAACTATCTTCAAATTAACTAAGAATTTAGAATGTTTCATTGAGTAGTATAAATAGGTCTAGTCCCTTCTCATTTGTAACAAGTCAATTAGAGAAGAAAAATTCCTCTAATAAAAGTTCCTTTCCCATAACTTTCAATCATTTTCTTTTATTTTTTAGGTTATTCTTCTTTTTCTTTGGTTACATTCTTCCACCCTTTGGTTGTTCGATCTTGGACCAACAGACTTTCTCTATGTTCTGCTATTCTTTCATATTTTACACATTGTTCATGTTCTAGAGCAAATTAAAAGAGTGCTTAACTTTTGTATCCATCATAAGACATAACCTCTCTTTCTAGTGAGCAACCTTGTAATCTTTTAGATCATTTTCTTTGTAAACCTGTGTTTTAGCCAAAAGTGGTTGGATCCAAAGAATAACCAATTTTAGGTAAGAGCGATTATGATCCAATACTCAAGTTGTTTAGCAAGAGTGACAGTGTATCAAATAATACTCGATCTTAGCCAGAAGTGAGTATATTTCAAATAATATTTGGTATTAGCCAGAAGTGTATGTGTTCCAAATAATACTCATATTTAGCTAAAAATAGTTAGGTCCAAATAATACTTACACTACACTTTAGACAACACTAAAGTTGACCGCAGACAAAAAAGTGTGGCCTAAAGGTGGAAAGGGCCATACTTTTGCAAATGTGACTTATATGAACCATAAGAGGCAACAATTTTTGGAGTGTGGATGTTAAAGCCACATTTTTGTGGCCTGGCCTTTAATAAAAGAATAGAATACAAAAAAAAAGTGTGGCCTAAAGTAATAAAATGTGGTCTAAACTTATACACCACGAGTTGTAAAATGTAGATAGATTAAACTAGACCTTTTAAGTGGGCCACAAGCAAATAAAAGTGGCCTAAAGGTTGAAAATGACACATTTTTATAAATGTGGCTTATGAACTACTACAGGCTACCTTTTTCAAGTCATAAATGTTTAAGCTATAGTTTTGAGACGTAGCCTTTTAAAAAAGAGTGTGGCCTAAAATAATGAAAATATGATCTAAACTTATAAAGTTTGTCATAAAAGGTGGATAATTTAAACTAAAATGTTTTAACGTAGCTTATAATTATGAATAACCAACAAACAAAAAAATGTGATAAAAAATATCTTAATTTTATAATTAAAATATTTAAAATGCTTAGATTTATTATTATTATTATTATTATTATTATTATTATTTATATTATTGTTATTATTAATATTATTATTGATAGTATTCTTCTTAATAATATTATTATTATTATTAATCTTTTTATTAATATTATTGTTATTATAATAATAGTAGTCATAATAATAATGGTTATAACAAAAATAATAATAATTATGATATGCACATAAGATTTCTCTAGTGTAATAATCAATAGTGTAGGGATTATATATTCTATAAGTATTTAAAGAATCTAAGTTCAATTGATTCTTGAAGCATATTAATAGATGTGGCGTCAGAGTTTTGGAAAAAACTATGGGCTTTACTCCACGACTTGAAACTGTGGGCTGTACGTAACTGTACCTAATATAAGAAGAAGATAATAGTAAAACCATCTTCATTAAACCTAATTCTTAACGTTCTTGCTTAATAGTGAATTTCAAACTTCGTCTATATGTATTCATTATATAAAGATTTACTTTTGAAAATCATATTACAAATTAATGCTCATAATTAATATAACGAAATAAAAAAAAACGCACAACTAAAATAAACAGTCCACATTTACATTAACTCTGAGAAAAGACAGAAGAGATTGCATCTCTCACATCATTAATGGCATTCACTTAAAGAAGAAAAAAAAAAAGAGAGAGAGAGGTTGCTTTGGCTTCATTACATACGAGCAATGAATTTGTATAAACAGATAGAAATTTCTTTATGTATATATTAAACCCCTCTTGTGTGCTTCCTTCACAAAAGCAAAAATCACTTTAGTCAACTCTCAACAAGTTCTGAATAATCTTCCAAAAAGAATTCAACAAAAATAG
>Ga0099824_1011050_pt1 | contig 10381 bp, 4 predicted proteins | sample SiratrowhiteBW_FD_76837 | JGI IMG/M metagenome (GOLD analysis project Ga0099824, IMG submission 76837) | Root nodule microbial communities of legume samples collected from California, USA - Siratro white BW | ecosystem: Host-associated > Plants > Roots > Nodule | place: USA: California... | reverse complement strand
GATGTGGATAATTCTAATGCCAGGTTCTTAATTTTTCATGTATTATTATTTTGTGAAGATAAAAGGGAAATCATTTAATTTTAGGTAAAATCTGTTTGATCACCCAACCCAATTGCATCAATACTTTTAAAATTAAATGATAAGTGAATTGGATTTGTCAAATTTACTGATATACTTTTATGATTGGCCCGTTGAAGAGCACTTTACTGTATCTCCTATATTGATTTGCTTTTGTGAATTATAGTTTTCTGTTCAGTTATTTATCAAAAGATTTGTTGTTTTCATGTCTATCTGTCTTTCTGTGACTATGTTACTCTTACGGTTTAAAGTCAAAGGAATGACTTTAAATAAATAAATTCAATGGTCATCTTACATATGCTGACACATCATGTTTATAGAGATTTTCACCTTCTCCTTAACCTTAGATTGATAAATATACATAAATATTATGAACAAAATTAAAAGTAACATTGGTTTAGTGAACCAAGTAATATAACACCACCACCGAGCCTTTTCATTCGAGGTGGGGTTGGCTACAAAGATCAGTTAATGATGTATTATTCTATTGGGAATCGTATTTCTGTGTTCTACTTTTTATAGCATGTCCAAGATAGAGTCTTTGTGATAGAGTCGTGCACTTCTTCGTTTCAGTGCTATTAAGCACTTAAGCAATTTGCTGCTGAATACTCTTTGGAGGAACTTCTGGGATTCCTGAAAAAGGGTCATTGATATAGCCTCATCAAGGTGGTGTGGAAAGTTTGCCATGAGAACAAGCCCTACTATTGTTTAGCAAGAATTTAAAAGTTCAGGTTCTGAGGTGAATGCTTGTGGTGAACTTGTTGGTACTGATAGTCTTCTCAAATTGTTCTCTAAATTATTTCTTTGGAAGCTCCAAGGCTGCGGTGGTTTCCTGAAGAAACAACATTCCTCAAAAGGAAAAGACAACATTGTTTTCACTCCATTGGAGATCAAAGAATTTTAAAAACTAGTACATCCACTTACTATATATGTATTGGATTTTGCAGAGATTTTGTAATTGACAGTGTACCCTGCCAAGCTGAAGACGGTTGAGATAGTTCAAGCTGCTAGTTGAAAACTGAGTAGGGAGGTCACTAACAATGAACATACCAAGGTAATTTGATTTTTTTCATGAGATGGCTATGGTACACTATTTAAGTTCTATGTTAATTTTATCCGCTTTCCCTCATTAAGGTCCATTCACAAGTCTGCTCAGCCTTTTGATGAAAGTTCATAATGTTTCAACTAATTTCACTCTACTATTATGGTTGAAAATCTACATTGAATAGATAAGTTCACTTGACCTGACAATTTACAAATTCTCAAATTTGTCCTGAACTATCTATAACAGATTGAATACATTATGAAAAACTGAAGTATTCACAATGTTCAAAACGTCTTAGTAAGAGTAACAATAAGCCGTATTTGAACAGTGACTTGTAATTGATATCTAGGATGAAACTTACTGTGTGATAGCAGGCTAACTTTTGGAAAGGAATTCTAAATGGGTTTCAGACTCTTTGGCTGTCTGCCTCTGATGAACACGTTTGTCCATCCATGATGATTGCTATTTGATTTTACAGATGTTTATTATCATATCAAGAGGCCCCAAGATCAGCTGGGTCCCCAAGCATTACAAAAGGTAAAAGCAAAAGTGGTAACTCGTGAACAACTACTGTTTGGTTTAACTTTCTGGTTCAATCAGGTTCCTGATTTTCTATTGGGATTTCTTATTTAGTTTCAGCATTGTAAAAGAACTTATGATTGCTACTAGAATGGGACTAAAAAGTGATCGTATCTTTCATCACTATGCCTTTGACGTTTGAGCCTCTTTCAGGACACACCACACCACCCTCTATCAACTTACTGTACTCTTCATTCTTTTCATTGCTTCGGAAACCGCTTAAATTCCATGCCAATCTTCTCTTCTACATTTAGTAAACCACAGAAACTAGTAGCATGTACCCGAAAAAATCCCACTACAGTGACATACACTTCAATTTCACATATCCATGTTTTAAAACCCAATAATCAAGCTTGTATATGTGAAGTTTAGAGTATATTGTTGGAACTAAAAGTTGGTTTTAGAAAAAAAAAATGATCATTGATACAAAATGGATTAAAAGATGAAACCAAATCACACTCATTTGACTTATTGATGACCGCTGCAAGTGCAAAGAAAGAGTGTGACTTACTGTTTGTTTGTTGGTTCGTTTGTTAATGCTCCATAGACATTACACTTGTAAAAGAATTGTCATTTCTTTGAGAACAAAATGATCCATCAGCTGAAACTGAATTTTCATGTGTCTAATCAAACGTGAAAGTTATTTGCATCCCTTGGTTTCTCTTGCCCTGGCCTAAAACAAGTTGCAATAGGTGGTAGAAATGAAGAAAAAAAGAAGATCCGATTGGTCGAGTTTGGCTTGAGTGTGAAGAATATACTGCTGGGGGTAGAGCTACCAAGAGGAGAAGCATGATTACAAAGGGGGGCCAGTGTTGAAAGTTGAAACTAAGACCACCTATAGTCGCCATCGCATCTCACAAAGGAAAATGATGGAATTCTCCTTTTTCAAATGTTTTATGTCACATATGCGAGCTTCTAAAAAGGGTGGTTACATTCACCGTCCAAAATCTCCACTCTTATCCATATCTATCTATATAGTGGGAAGGGAACTTCTAATGTAATGAAGTGGTCATTGACATGTTATCATTTTGTTTTTCAGCTTCTCAACAAGCCACCACCAAAACTAAAAGGAAAAACATCAAGATGGACTGATTTTTATTAATTATTTTTGCACACATATTTTTATTTCAAGTAAATTTGCTGCTAATTAAGTAATTTAATTTAAATGGTGGTTTTGTACGATGAGCTATGTTTTGGATTCTGCTTGGAATTTGGAACTTTGGCTAGTCACAGCGCGTCACTTTTTTTGGCGAATCAATGAACCTCTGCTGCCCTAAATTTCGATTCTTTTCTTCGGCAGAAAGATTATGGACACGAATTGTACACTGTGTAGTATTAGTCATATCAAACCTATGCCTTTCGACTTCAGTTGAAGTTGAAGATTAAAAACTGGTGAAAAATGAATAATATTGCGGGGTTAACACTTAAAAATAGTTTTTACTAATAATTGGGTGAATAATTTAGCTAAATACTAAAATTGTGGGAATAGTTTGTATCCCATAAATAACAAACCTTGTGTACTCAGCTAATATAGTGAGAAATTTCCCCGTATTTAATCGTGACAAGGAAAAGGTTGTAATTGTCCATGGCGTGCTGCCTGAAAGAACCATAACAATTAATGGCATGTGACATTGAATGAACAACACCCGTTCATTCCTAAAAATATCAATGAGGTGGAGTACCCTCTGAAAGATCGTTCACACGCCAAAGTTTCCTTGAGCAGTTTGAATTTCGCCACCTAAACAGAGTAAAACACAAGGACTCAAAAAAATCAAAATGAGAAGAAATTATTATTCGTTCTACTAAAAATAGTTTGATGCCACAATTTGAACCCACCACATACGCCAAAAGGACATTATTGGCATGATTTGATTTGGATATTTATTTCTCTGTAAACGTATCCGATCGGCTTAAATGTGTAATTGAATGTGCATATAGCTATGAATGAATGTTGAGTGCTGACTCAAAAGACAGTGATTGGTCCCCTCTTTGCTGTGGAGAGAGAAAGTTGAAAACCCAAAAAACAAATGATAAAGGGTCCCATATTTATGCCAAAAATAATGCCTTGTTTGAATTGGAAAAGAAAATGCTATCCAAGTCAATGTTAACCATGATGGACACAGTGCAGGCAGAGAAAAGAAAAATAAAATAAATTCAAAAACAAAATACAACAACACGTGCCGGCCTTTTGGTTCTGCTCCAAGTTTTCAACTCTAAGCTTTCCCTACTTCCTCCTAATCCTTAATCTTGCTTAGTTTAAACTCATGAATATTCATTAATATTCCTAATCTATTGCTTAGGTGTTAATCACTTGGCATAATTTTAGTAATAATTATTTTACATTACATTTTAAGGGCGAATGTGAAGGGCGTCACACCTCAACCTCTGCGCCACTTGGACAAGTCCAAATGCTATGCATTTGGTGTTAATGTAAGACTTGAAAAGACCATTAAACCGATCTGAAAGCGGTAGAACTAAACCCCCTCACGTCTAATCTCCAATTAATCAACAATATTAGTAATAGTTAATACTATAATAAAATATAAGTATATGTCAAATTGATGAAATAAAAATTTAAAATATTACAATGAAAAATTTGATGTCACTGATATTTATTTCAGTATGTTGATTTGTGTAACAGAATCTTACTATATGACTTATTGGCTAATAAATCTACCTTAAATTTAAAGTTTATTGAGATAACTATGATTTTTTTTGTATATTGTGTTAAAAATCAAATCGAACTAAATACTTGACATTTTTGCACTTGCACACATTAGATGGCATAAGATACACTACACTGTTGTTGTACATCTTCTTTATAATATCAGTGGTAGATACGAGACTTCGCTTTCACAATTCAACTAAAGAAACTTGCAAGCTATGTTATTATACTGAAAAAGAAAACGAGACTAGTAAAATATATTATTATTATTATATAAAACATATTTTTATTTTTAATAAGAAAAAATTTAATGCATAGCTTTGAGACTTTACTATATGTGTTTTTACTGAGAAAAATAATCAGAATAAATTTTGAGACGTAAAATGCATGGTGTGAAATTATATTTTATATTTTTCTATTTCATATATAAAACTTCACATTGTTTATGAAAATGTTTGTGAGCCACTCTTTAAATATTTAATACAATTAATAATAACAACGTATCACCTTGAAGTATTTTTTGAATTAGATCTATTATTATTAACATAAAATCTAAATTATTGTTGAAGTAAGATAAGTTGACCTAAAAGAGTAAACTTTTTCTTTTGCACATACATGAATCATGGTAAGAATTTTGTTTATGAGGATCATGGTTTGAAATTTAATATTACATATAAACATAATTAGACATTAAACTGTAAACTAAAAGCACGCCATGAGTGATCATATCATATCGCAGGTTGCAAAAGATGAAATGTTGTATTTTGTATTCACCTGCGAATCACAGTGACTAAAGTCTGACAAATATGTTCGTCACTATTCGTACGTGCAAACCTAAAAATACACGAAATTGTTGCAGAGTTTACACGACTCTTTTAAATTTAAAACTAATATGAGAAAAAAAATTACAAGTACAACTAACGTGCTAAAAATTAATATTATAAAAATGCCCGCAAATAATGTATATCTCTTTTTATTTAACGGAAACATGTAAGGGTTTAAAAAAAAAAAAGGAGTTATTTAATTTAACATAAATCTGAACGGCTTTAGAAAGAAAAAAAAATGAAAATTAAATATTATGAATGGATTCTCCAAGCTAACACTTGTTTTAAATCTAAACACCATTAAATATTATGGATGCTACTTATTAATAAAAAAACTTAATGAAGCAGTAATTTTAGCGTATTTATGGATTGATAATATCTTAAATTATAGTTTAAGTGTTTCAAGTATTGAATTTATGTCTATGTTTGAAGAAAAAATGGTTAGACTGTTTCACTTACTTTCATGAGCTATTTTGGAGAGTTTATTGAGATAATTCCTTTTTAAATTATATTAAATTATGATATTTATAGTGTGACCTGTTTTACTGAATTGCATATTTTCATGTGATTAATTACAACTTGATATGTATAGTGATGATGATAGTAAATGTTTTTTTTAGACTTTAATTTCTTTATAGTTGATCATGATTGTTTTCAATTCCCTTTTATTGAGTTTTATTAAAGTCCTACCTACATTTGATTTTATCTGTTGGGGAGACTTCACTCTCCCTCTATTTCTAAACTAATATCAAGATTATATATATAATATATAATATATATATATATATATATATATATATATATATATATATATATATATTATTTCGAAACATTGGTTTTTTATGGTCTTGAGACATTCATTTAAAGGAGTTCTATCTGAGTAGCAATTTAGTTATGGTGTAATTATTCTGAACATCAAACCAATCACAATGAAAACTTTCGGCATTTGATCGTTAAAAAAGTTGATAAATTTAATTTATGAAAAATTGATAAGAAATTTTTTGAAGAGATTAAAATAGAATAAAAACGGAAATACTATTAAAAAAAAACTTGTCAGTAAATTTAAGTTTGCTTAATTTTAAATTAAAAAAACTGTCTATTTGGTTGAAAAAAATGAAAACAATAAAAAACCACACTTAAATTGATTAATTACTGAGATATGCATCTTAAAATAAGTGCATGACTCGACAAACTAACTGAAATAGAATTGCTAGATGATGATTGAACATAAACACGGGTTTGTAGCTTTTGAACTCACTGTAAATTTATTTTTGCACATTTTTAATACTTTTATCAACAGATTTAGTATAATGGAACTTGGAATAAAAGGCCATGTCATTATGACAATAAGTAATAACTGCAGGGGATATGCTTATCTCAAAAGGGAAAAAATATGTATGTGTGGACACAGAATTGTAAGAGAGTGGACGTAGCATTTAATAATTAGAGGATTAACATTATGATGTGTCACATTCTGAGGTACTTGTTTGAAGGGACAAGACAAAATCACAAAAGATCAGCCTTAAACTTTGTAGTTAAAGTGGAGATTAATTAGTTTATGCTTAACATCGTTGAAGTTTAAAATACCATCATTATAATATACATTCAGCAAGTGGACTTCTCCTATACAACATACAAAAAGTAAACAAAGTATTTATATATAAATCCATTCAATTAATAATTTATGATGAGCTAATGAAATTTTTAATAAATTAAACTAGAATCGAGTTTTTTCATTTATAGAGTAATCTGCTAACAGAAAAAAGGTAGTGGATGTACTTATAGATTAGGTGTGAGTGTTGTTTTCTTGCAAAGAGATTCTGAAGTATTGATTCTTTTGATTGGTGGCAAAGTAGGAGTAAGTAATGTGATTATGGAAAATGAATTGATGTAGATTGATTAGTGAGGCAGAAAATAATAGATAGAATAATATTTGATATTGATCTAATGTGGTGGACAGCTAGTACCCCTTGGTCATAGACAGCTTCTCATACTGCAAATGTGTACACACTGCACAAAACGCTCCCTAATCTAAAACTATGGAAGAAGAGAGCAATACTGACACAAAAACTCATGTGTTGTACGTCTTTGACAAACTCAGGACCACCATTCATAATGCCCACTTTTTCAACATTTTAAGGGCTGTGCAAGAACAAGGAGTGACCATATAGAAATTTGTACAAAAAAACTCCAAAAGAAAAAAATTAAAATTGAAATCAAACAAAAATAACTACATGTTTAATTGGTAGTCATATTAACTATATGTTTTTTTAACTAATTTGTGTAGATGTATTATTTAAAATAATAGATTATTATAAATAAAGTCTATTTGGTTGTATTGATTTAAGATGATGGATTTAAGATGATTTACAGGATAAAATCATCTTTCCTGAAAAAAAAATTTAAAGAGATAGAATGAAAAATTATAAAACAGTCTTTGTAAGTAAAATGAAAATTACGAAATATCTTTTTCCACAAGAGTCAATTAGTAATTTCACAAATATATTAATTAAAAAAATAAAAAATTCTATAACATTTATCAAATTATTCTTAAATTTTCACAAACATTTATTTCAAATTTTACTATATATTCATTAATTCAAACAACTTTATTATTCAACACAATTTACTTAAATTTTTTTAAATTCATTTTCTTAAATAGAGTCCTCCAAAATTAAATATATATCTAACTCCTATATTTTAGAAGCTCAAGATTGGAAAAACCTTTGAAATTATGGTGTGGTTGAGAAGGGGAGGAAGCGATGGAGAGAGTTTAGCATGAAATGCAACAGTGGCAAATGAAGAATGGCGGTTAATATGTTTCAATGGTCCACAAAACTTAAAGTTTCAGTTCTATTATAGATAAGGATATTTGACTTTTCTTCCTCTTCTTTAAACAAGAAGGTTAGTTCGATTAATTATGGACCGTTCTTGCTGAAATAAACGTTAATCTCTTATTATATTTGTTGGGACAATCTTAATCTGTAAGATATTACACTCTTCAGTGTTAGTTTACTTTGTATTCGTTTGAGTTTTGGTATTGTGCTTTCTCTTTTTTAGTATGATAACCAAGGTAGTAATACATGTTTACTTATTTAATTTTTATAATTATATAATTTGTTTTTGTCTCTGCGTTTAGAAACCATCCATTTCAGTCTCTGTAAATACTTCTTTAGTCTTACGTAGTTCTCACTTTTTCAAAGTTGCGAATGCTAGAAGAAATTAAAAGTTATATGAAACATGTATAGAGGTTAGAAAGGGTCATTTCTAAATGCAAGAACTAAAAAATAAAATTTATTTAACCATAAAGATGAATGAGTAACTTTAATGAATAACTAATATAAAAAAAATGATATGGAGAAAAAAATAAATAAACAGATAGACAAATAGATAAATAAGTGATGTGATATAAATAACGAAAAAAATAAAATGAAAGATAAGTATCAGTTAAGTAAGTTATTATTTAACTGTCTGAGGTCTGTCTTAATCTTCTGTGATTTACTTCTAGCATATAATATATACCTTGAAGACTAAGTGTAAAATAAATATCGAGTGCAATATGTTTTTAAGATATAAATATTCTTTCTTGTAGTTTTTTGAATGTGTAATTTTACTCTCTATAAAATTTTAATTCCAAAATTTATTATAATTTTTCAAGATTAGGAGTTCCTGTGAAATTTTAATATACAGAGATTATTTCAATTTTATAAAATTAAACAATTTTGATCTACTATTAATATATTACACAATTGTTAAAAGAAAATATTATCATACCCTTTTGAATAACTATATTAGTTAATTATCAAATTTATTATTAATATTTTACATAAATACATAATTGGCATTGCTATTATTTACACATAACATCTTTTATAAACTATTATATTACATATTAACATTATTTAAAAAAAATGAAAGACTGAATAATCAAATTTGTAATTTAAAATGTGCTTATCTTCACCTTATAGACACTTTTTTCAAATAAATATTGAAAAAATGTGATTATTATAACTTAAATATATCTATAATTTTTGTATGATATATATGCATGTTTTATAATTTTGATTTCTTAAGCTCTCCTTGTCCTGACATGGTTTTTTTAAGTGGATCTGGGATGATATCTGATATTAGTTTTTTTTAATAAATTTTTTAGTATTATAAAAAGTTGTCTTGCGGTTTTGATATTATTTCGGTGACGGTGTAAGAATAATTTATTGATAATTTTTTTTTTATCTTTCTTAATTAATAAAAACCAAAACGCCGATCTCGTTATATAGATTGACTATTGAAAAAATCATTACAAAATTGAAAATTAAAAATCATAAATAGAATTCTATAGAAGACAAACTATAATAAAAATAAATAAATATGGAACAAAATTTAAAATAAGTATATTGTGAATAATAGAAATATATTTAAGTCTATGCTTAATTAATCACATCATCTTATTTGTTGGTTAAATGAATAAATAGAAGACTTTCAATAAAATTTTTATCAAATGTATTATCAAATAATTGTTGTAAATATTAAAAAAATTATATATAAATATTTTCTTGTCAGAAGTGTGTGTATATATATATAAACAAATATCTCTTTAAAATAAATATTGAAGAGAATATTAATTCATGCTTAGTAAAGATAAAATTTTAAATAGATAAATAATTAATTTTTCTGAATGGGTTATAAATTTTCATTAAACTTTAATTTTTCTAAATCTAAATAATCAAAAGTTTCATGTCCTTGTAGTATAATGTTGAGGTTATATATTTTTTTATCCTTGATAAGTGGTTTTTCTTCTATGAATGATTCTATCTCCCTTTTTATCTTTTTATAAAAAAAATAAAAAATTGGTGATTGGTTTTATAGTTGAAAATTATTTAGTAATTGGTTAAGATATTTGGGAGTGCAAAAGAAAGGTGTTCTCACACATATGATATTTAGTAAAAAGAGTTCGTAGTTGTATCTAAATATTGAAATAAAATATTGATTAGTATGAAACTTAATGTGTAGATGTTTTGGAATAATTTAATTATAAACAAGTGTTGTAGTTGAAACATATTTTATATTATTTGAAAATTTACTCTTCTGATGTTGTCAAAACACTACTACATTAAATGATGAGTTATGATAATAAATAAATATATATATATATATATATATATATATATATATATATATATATATATATAT
>Ga0099824_1011046_pt1 | contig 10385 bp, 7 predicted proteins | sample SiratrowhiteBW_FD_76837 | JGI IMG/M metagenome (GOLD analysis project Ga0099824, IMG submission 76837) | Root nodule microbial communities of legume samples collected from California, USA - Siratro white BW | ecosystem: Host-associated > Plants > Roots > Nodule | place: USA: California... | reverse complement strand
TATATATATATATATATATATATATATATATATATATATATATATATATATATATATATATAACATATATATATATATATATATATATATATATATATATATATATATTATCATTGAATTATATTATATTAAAGATAAGAGTTTAAAATTAATTTTTAAATTAAAAGTAAACATTCATTAATGACTTAAATAAATTAATGTACAGACTTAAATAATTTTCATTTCCCTAAAACAGATCAATTTTGATTTTCATTTAAAAACACTATAATTCATTTCTAAAAATTCTATTCAAATAAATAATAATATGTATTTAGGATCTAAAATTTTTGTTTCATGTGTGTGCATGCCTGTTAAAATAATTTCCGGTAACTTTATTATATCATTTTTTATTTTTTATATCGAATTTAAGTTATTATGTAGACCTGTTATCACTATTTTTGAATATTTATAATTAATTCATTTAATTGAAGCTTTTAGCCTTTACTTTTTATTTTTACTTTTGTTTCTCACAAATCTCGAACATTATCTTTTCTTAGGCATAATTATATCATTAACTAAAATATTCAAAATTTATCAATATGATAATGCATGATCATTATCTCACTTCAACATAATATTAACAAAACAATAGTATGAAAAAATAATTACTAAATTCTTCTTATTTATAAATTATAAGGATATGAATCCTCATCATGTCATAATTTAAACTCTATTGGAATCAAAGAGATTACTAATTGTATTAATAAATAAATTACAATACAAAAAAAATATATAACTTATTATTTACAGATAATAATTATTTTGTACAACCTATAAATCCACAACTAAGGATGAAATATAGAGTGTATTTATTTCAAGGATTAAAAATACACTCCTTATTTGGATATAAGTATTTACATTCCGATATCAAGATTTTAAAACTTATTTTTAAGTATAACTGATTCATGGAAAGTTATTGTTACCATGTTTTTTTATATTTCTCTTACATGAAGATTGAATAAGAATATATTTTTACCGGAATATAAAATTATTGCTTGATACATATTAAACTTTCAATTTTATTTAAATTATTTTATTTTAAAAACAATCAATCACTCCTTTTAAATATGCATGGAAACAATATTTTTTTTTAAATATAATATTATCTTGTAAAAAGAGCATTCTTACCAAAATTGGATAAAGGGTGAACTTCTTTGATTTTTAGATGACTTAAAAAAACATTTATTGTATTTTTAGATGCTTTTAAATTAAAAAAAAACATAAATAGTTGAAAATTCATCTTAATGCTTCATAATGTTTAATTAAAAAAACATTTTTTTTGTTTTTATAAGAATAATTTACTTTTTTATTTTTTAAATCTAAACAAACTTATCCAAAATCCAATTGAATAAAATCAGATTTTGTTCTCATCAAAATCAAATATTTTCATGTATAATTCAGTTATGATATATTTTTCTTTTCTGTTATCTTTTTACATAATTTCTTGTTAAAATCAGGGTTAGATAGGCGGCTAGGGTTTTGACTTTCTTATGCCAGCAAAAAGCTTAAACCTCCCATTTGCCTCCCCACATTCCCTTCCTTTCTCTTCTTCCCCTTCTTTTAAATACTGCTGATCAATCCCTAAAAGATCAAACTTTGATCACCCAATTACTTTCTCTCCAATATTATCATCTCAGTCTTCTCAATTTTTGATTTGATCTTCCTCCCTCTCAGAAACTGGCCACAGTCTAGCCTTTCTCCTTTTCTTTATTTTCTATTCAGTATTGATCATTTGATTACTCATTGCATTCGATTGAATATCAGTGTATTATTGGTTCTTGAAGCCCATTTGCTGAGAATCAAATCAAGATAGAATCAAGATTTTATAGAATTGATCAAAATTTCGTGATGAGTTTCTCTGACCACATTCCATCCTTTATGATGTCACCAACGTCATTCTCCACAGACACAGATGCCATTGAAGTGAGGCTTCAATTCCCAAATAACAACGAATTGTTGGAGCCATTTTTGGAGCCACATTCACCTCAGGATCAACCCCCTTCGTTCAAGAGGGCAAGGATTGGTGATAACAACCACTCTTATGCAATGCCATGCCCTCCAAGGACCACTCAGAACCCCAGTGTTAACAAGGGAACCAGCCACATTTTCTTCAAGACTCGCATGTGTGCAAAGTTCAGAATTGGGGCTTGTAGAAACGGTGAAAATTGCAACTTTGCACATGGGGTTGAGGACATGAGGCAGCCACCTCCGAACTGGCAAGAGCTTGTTGGATTGCGCAATGAGGAGCGGCTGCCGTCCGGAAATTGGGATGATGACCAGAAAATCATACAGAAGATGAAGCTGTGCAAGAAGTATTATAATGGGGAGGAATGCCCCTATGGTGATAAGTGTAGTTTTCTTCATGAAGACCCTGCCAAGTTCAGGGATGATTCGGGGAGGTATAGAGAAAGCACGGCTATAAATATCGGAACTAATGGATCCCCCAAGGCATATGGTGATCCTTTTAATTGTTCAGAGAGTAATAGGGTTGTGAACACTGGCTTGAATGTTTCCCGGGGGAATGTTAAGTCCACTTATTGGAAGACTAAACTGTGCATCAAATTTGAGACAACAGGCCATTGCCCCTTTGGGGATGACTGTCACTTTGCCCATGGGCATGCAGGTACTTCGAATTCCCCTTTTTGATTGATTGTTGGTTCTGGTTCTACATTCTGTTATATAATTCGAAATCAGTTCTTGATTTAGACCTTATTTGGTTAAAATTTTGCTTAATCACTTGTAGGAGAAGAAAGTTAGGTTGAATTTCTTGTGTAAGTTAAAATCAATTTGTGTAATTTATCTTTTGAAAAAGATCCATGAGAGAATTTATGTAGAAAATTAGTTAATTATCGTAGAAGAAATGTTAGTGATTTAATCTCCAACGATTGCTTCCTAAACTTCCTAAACAAACAAAAGATACATATACATGTGTCGTGTCATTTTGGTTGTTGTATATGAACATGGTTACTTGGTGCAACAATGTTGATTGTAATTGTAATGTGTTCAAAAAGTCTTTGTCTAAGGCATATGTCACATATTCAGTATTTGATCATTTGATTACTCATTGCATTCCATTGAATCAGTGTATTATTAGTTGATGTGACTAGATTTTCTCTTACTATCTTTTTTTCTAATGTATTAGAATACTATTACTCTAATGTGATGTTAACTACTTTCACTTTGCAAAGTAAATTTTTGCTGATTGACTGAAGTTTATAGTAGTCTTACCACATTTCCCACTAGAGTATTTATGTCTTTTTAAACATATCAGGTTATTGCCTCCGGTTATTGCCTCCGCATCCGGTTATTGCCTCCGCATAAGTCTTTATCCCTTGATTTATGTTAATGGCTTACAAATTTGATGTCTTGATTTCTGCTAATGGCTTAAATTTGATGTCTCGCTTAAAAAGAATTTGGATGTGCTTTCATTAGTATGTGATAATTACCTTATATTCTTATCGTAAGCATTGTGAGCAGAATGTGCATATTCTTATTGTGAGCAGAATGTGCATATTCTTATTGTGAGCAGAATGTGCATATTCTTATGGTGAGCAAAATGTCCATATTCTTATTGTGAGCAAAATGTCCATATTCTTATTGTGAGCAGAATGTGCATACGTTATTGTAAGCAAAATGTGTATACGTTATTGTAAGCATTGTGAGCAAAATGTTTATATTCTTATGGTGAGCAAAATGTGCATACGCTTTTTGTGTTGCAAATTAGAGCTACAATTTCCTTAATATTTTTTTGTAGTATTTTTTGTGTTGTAAATCAGAGCTACAATTTCCTTAGTATTTTTTGTGTTGCAAATCAGAGCTACAATTTACTGGTGGACGCAATGAGGCAGAAACTGCAGGTGCCATTCCAATTACAAGTAAAGCCACTATTCCAACCTTAACATCAGTTCCTTTTAATGATGCACTCCCTAGTCACAGAATTAGTGAACCTCCTGTAAATGAAGAGGAGCAGGGCAAGAAGTATTTGCTGAAGTGGAAGGGACTCAAGAAAATCAACCGAATTTATGGTGATTGGCTTGACGATTTACCCCTAACTCACAACTTGCCAGGTAGAGTGGGAATCTAAATTGAAGTCTGCGCTCTTGAAAACTCTCATCAATTGGATTAAGAGATTGAATTCTTCACTGCAGACACAGAATTTTGAGGTGTGATCACTGATTGATGGTGATCAGTTTATAGATTTCTTTGTTCTTACTTATTTTTTTCTATTAATTGTTATAGTTTTCTTTTTCTAATTAGAGATGTGCAATTGTCATTGTACATTGGGATTTTGATGGGTTTAGGAAGTAAGCCATATTGGTGAGAAAAAACCAAATTCTGAATTGTGTGGGATCCTGATTCGAGTTCATCAATTGTCAAAATTTCTGGACCGAACCCAGGTCTTAAATAGTTAAATTATAGTATTCTATTTTTACTCATACATGGAATATGATTATCTGGCCTTTGTTACGTTTTCTTCTTCTACAGTTCCACCATACCATATGTATGAATTTTTTGTAACAGAAGGGTTGTGTATTTTTATAAGATTTGCATGAATCTCCCTGACACCACTTCCTGCATAGTGGGTAAGATATATAATTGCATCTAAATACAGCTGTTTGAGATTCAGGTTTGACCGTAATTATAATTAACCATATTTTTTTTTAATTAAAACTGACCAAACTAGTTATGAAAGAATGGTTATAATTTTTTTTAAAAGGTTTAGTCTAACTTGGAATCTTTTAAAAAAAAAATTACTATAAGATGTCTATTAATAATTATACTTTTATTATATTATTATAGACATAACACAATAAATTACTTATTAAAAAATTTATTTTTTTAATAAGACCCTTGGACATTTATTTTTCAATAATTTTATAATTTTTTTAAGTTCAACATGTTTTTTTTTAATAATATGTGGTCATTATGCTTCATAATTGAGAAAGTAAATAATTATATAAATTTAATACATTAACGGTTATAGTTTACATAATTAAAATTTTAAAAGAAATCGTTGTTTAAACATGTAACATTATTTGTTTACATATCAAGTTTGACTATTATAGAGAATGGTATTGTGAACCAACAAAAAATTGTAATAGATATTATATATTAATTCATAATCTTTAGGTATCTAGTCAAATCAAATTAAGTTTTTCTAACCTATTTCAAACCATTCTTAGTTAATGTGATTATACCAGTAATGAAAAAATAATATTTTTTCAATAATAACTTCATATACTTAATATTAAAAAATATTAACTTATTTAATATAACATCTCTTTCACATATTTCAACTAATCACAGCATCATCCAATTCAATCAAACCATTTTATAGTCAATTCAATTCATTTGCATCATTTTTAATATCCAAATATAATAATCATAAAATTTCTAACAAACATCACTTCAATAATCATATACTTCTCTTCTAATTATATAAAACTCAATCGTTAATCTATTCATTCAAAAATAGAGTTACTATAGCACAAATTTCCCCCCCAAATTACTCACAATTTCTGTGTGAAGGCAAAATTAGAAACCAACTCTTTTCGTTCCAACTTTAAATTCTTTTCAATTTAATACTAGTTTATATTACCTCCATTTTTGTGTTTTTAAGTAATTATTCCAAAGACTAAGAAAAACTAGAGAATTTCAAACTTTCTCATAAAGGTCTGATTCGGTCCAAACATGCTATTAAGCAAATACAAAAACTATACATGCATTTAGAATTGTTAAAATAAGTTCGGCATGACACACAGGTCCAAAAACCCCTCAAAACGAGTTAGGAAAAAAAATTTGTGGCCTAAATTGAATCAAACCATTTTTAGCCATCCTATTCGGCCTTTGGTTTAAATGGGTTTAAGTCATTTATAATATAATAATTATAATTACAAAAATAAAATAATATTATTTTTTAACAATGCTTATTATAACTTATATTTATTTATATATGAAATTTTTATACCTAAAATTCAAATCTAAATTCAATATGACTTAAATTTTAAAAATATATATTTTTGTTTTTAAATTTTATTTTATTTTTTAAAGCAACCCAAAATAGCTCATTGGCCCATTGGCTCGATATCAAACCAGGTCATGTTAAAAAAATTACAATTTGTTTAAAAAATGAGTTGTATCGATACCAATTTTTTAAAGTCGTTGTTAAACAAGACTTACTCAGATTGAGAATTCTCCTTACATACAATAACAAAAGCAGAATTAAAAAAAACTAACTTAAAACAAAAATTCTAATGGATCAAATTATCTTCTTTTTTTTTTTTTCTGTCACCTTCTATCAGTAAACTTTAATTGAAAAAAGGAAAAAAAAATAAACATTATAAATCTATAAAAAAAACCTACAAAATTTTATATATTTAGAAAGATGAAATATGTTAACTAAATGAAGAATATATTTCTTTTCCAATATATTTAATATTTATAACTTTTAAATAATAATATATTCATTCTCCAATTAACTTAAATTTATTTCTTTAAACTTATAAAACAAGTTTTTATATTCTCCCAAACAATAAAAAAAAATCTAAAAAATTCACTTTCAAGATAGAAAAGAAGAGGATAATCTTATCTTCAAAAGTCGAATAATCAACTAAAGATGTTTATATCATTTCTTCTTAATTTCTTCTTGGTTGACACAATGATTTTAATCTTATCGGAGTAGAATAATCGGAATTAACATATTTATATCATTTCCTTTGAATTATTTGACATGTGTTTGCTGTTACACAAGTTTAAAATAGACAAAAGTAGAAAAATTACTACTACCTTTTAATGGAAAAACTAAATTAAATACATAAGTATTATTTTTTAAATCATATTTTTTATTTTTATAGTAAATAGTTATATACTCAAATAAGATAAAATTTGTCTGAGACTTTACTGTAAGACTGACGTGGGAGCCCTTAGATTTTACCGACAGCCATCAAGAACAATAAATAGTCAATTCTATCAAGGGTAACCATAAAAAATAATAAATACTCAATTCTATTATAATCAATATAATAAATTTCTCATATTCTACTGTAACCAATATAATATATATACTAGATTTTGTTATAATCAATATAATAAATACTCAATTTTTTTTATAATATTTCAACAAATAAATAAGTCCAACTTTTAAAATCTATTATTATATCTATAAATATAGATTTGATCACACGACTTTAATCTTAAATTGATTTGAATTTTTTTTGGAATGTCGGAGTATTTAGAGAACTTTCTCCTATAATAATTAGAACACAAAAAAAAAAAAACATTGTTATTGTTGGGGTCTATAAAAAGTGAGACAAAATTTGAATTATTATTTTCTAACTATATATAATGTAGTTCCATATTTAGGATTTAAACTTGAAACAACTAATTAAAACATGAAAAATCATTTATCAATTAATTTATGTGTATAATTGAAAACAAATAATTTTAAAATATATTGGAAATAATTTATTTAAAATAATAAGGATAGCAACCATTAGAATAAATAGATTTTATATTTGTACATAAGTTGGTTTTGACGCTTAGTCAAAGTTATAGAAGGTTGAACTTTTACTCTAACAACATGTGTTCTAAATTCATTCTTATTAAATAAAATAAAAAATATCATATCATATTCGTAGATTCACGTTCTAAAGAAAATACACATTCATAAAAGAATAAGAAAATATTTAGTATTTTGATGTTTCTTTTTATGGTTTGTAGTGTAGCCAAGTCGTGAGTGGGACCTGAAACTGAAAAAGTGACACGTGTCGTCACCATTGATACTCTTGCACAACCAATCACCACCACCTACATTTACTACCCTTCCTTTTTACCTTTTACCTATCAAAAATGGAAGCAAAACTTGAACTTGTTAAGTTTCTCCGATGCTTTGCAAAATTGTTCTTCCATAACAGACTCTCCCACCAAACCCCGTTATCTCTAACAAGAGCTTTCTCGCAAAAGCAAGACTTCTCCTACAACCATGTCCATAAAAATTCACTCCCATGCCTTCGCCGGCCACCCTCTTCTCTCCAAATTCTCACTTTCAGGCCACCCCCTTCCACCCTCTGCTGCTCTTGAAGCCCTCAACGCGCGAATTGGTCAACCAAATACTCATTCGTATCCCTCCCTGAGCTTCAAGGTACTGCCTTTCAGAAATGGGAGGCCCTTGGCTTCTTCCGAGGCCAGCTCCAGCGACTCGCCGCCGATTTGGCATCTTGGTTGGGTTGGCTTGGACGATCTCAGGGTTATTTACGACAATTCCGGTGCCCAGTTGAGTGTGGACTCGTTGGTGTATCTGAATTCGAGTGCTGAGGACGACGCCGTTTACTGGGCAATCGATGTTTCTGCTGAGGTAATTGAATTGGGTAGCAAAACGGGTTTGCGTTTTGTGGAGCTTCGAACGCTCATGGTGGCTACCGACTGGTCCGATTTGCAAGCAATGGGAAACTTGGCTATTGCTGGTCATGTAAGTTCATTTTGCTACATGATCAATCCATTAAGCTTTTTTGTTACATAATATGCACATGTACATGGATTTCTCAATTCATTATAACGAAAGTAGCTACAAATTCGAATATATATATATATATATATATATATATATATATATATATATATATATATATGAAGCATATAAAATAAAAACTCTTGTTACTGTGAGAACTAAAAATTATAAATATGGACTATTAAGTTATATTAAGTTATCAAAGTTATCACTTTAATTGGTGACTGTACCTGTGGGTTTTAATCAACCATTTTATACTGTAAAATGCGTAATTGTATTGAGGAGTCAAATTCGTAGTTATCTATTTATCTTCTTTTAGTTGGCCTTTCATCAAATTATTACTTTTATAGTGAATTAGTGTACGAAACTGTCGGAGCAATGTCAGTGCAACTTCTTAATAACTATGGGTTTGGCCTGGGCAGGCTAAGGCAATGATTGAATGGCATAATATTTCGCGATTTTGTGGACATTGTGGTGAGAAAACAGTCCCTATGGAAGCTGGGAGACGGAAGCAATGTTCAAATGGTTCATGCAAAAAAAAGATTTACCCACGTGTTGATCCGGTTAGTTGCCTTCTGTTTTTAAGTGTTGATTTGATAAAAGGATGATTAAGTGTTTGCTCAATTATTGCTTACATGATCTTATGTAGGTGGTCATTATGCTTGTAATTGATAGAGAGAATGACCGTGCTCTTTTGGCTAAACGACCAATGCGTCTACATCGATTATATACTTGCTTATCAGGTTTCACAGAGGTACATTTCGACAGTTTTAAGACCTTTTATTTTATAGGGACTCAAAAAGGTGTTCTGTTGTTGTAGCATGAGGAAGCACAGCTTGCTAAATTGACATTTTTCTGTTTGTGTTCCTTAAAGCCTCACATTTATGTGGTCTGGAATTCTTGAACTTCCTTTGGTTCTGTAAATTGGTCAGTATTATAGGTGCTGACAGACAAAAACTCTAATTTTTGATCTGCAAAATTCAACCTTCTCCTTGAAAGGAAAAATGATGTCTGTAAGGCCAGGTTTCTTGAGCTTAAGAATTCATTTTTGTCTGGAGATCATTTCGTAGTTGTTTTAGATTTGATCCCTTTTTCCTTCAATACAAAAATTTAATTAGTTTCTACCCTTGTTTCATTTAGCCAGGAGAAAGCTTGGAGGAAGCTGTGAGAAGAGAAACATGGGAAGAGACTCGTGTTGAAGTGGGAGAAGTTGTATATCACAGTTCTCAGCCGTGGCCTGGTTATAACTTAAGCAACATCACCTAATGTTAATTTAATTCTGCTCTTTAATCGTTTTATCATTTCTCTTTTGTTTGCATGAGAAACATTAAGGGTTTTCAGCTTATAACTTTGTGATTTAAACCTTGTTGGCAATTTGTATTATTTGAATACGCTTTTACTTGTATAGTATTATTAACTAGGGTTGAAACAAATTCAGTCAAGCTAAGCATTTGAAGCTAAAGCTTTACTTATAAAAAAGAAGAAGTTACTTAAGTTTGGTTAGTTTCAAATTGAGTTTTCGTATTTGTGATTGAAAATGAATAAAAATTGAAATAGAAGTTTTTATTTTGTGTATTTTACCATTTTTCTTATCAATTTTTTAATTAATTATATTCCTCCCCTTATTGTCTATTAATAACACAATTTTTATTGTTTTTGTTTCTAGTTGGACCAAGTGGCATTCCATGCCAGTTGATGGTTGGGTTCTTTGCATATGCAAAGTCCCTTGAAATAACTGTGGACAAGAAAGAGTTAGAAGGTGCATTGACCTCGCTTGTATTTTACTTGAACTTAGCTTTGATACTGTTTTTTTTTTTTTTTTTTTTTTTTTTTTTTTTTA
>Ga0099824_1011044_pt1 | contig 10387 bp, 5 predicted proteins | sample SiratrowhiteBW_FD_76837 | JGI IMG/M metagenome (GOLD analysis project Ga0099824, IMG submission 76837) | Root nodule microbial communities of legume samples collected from California, USA - Siratro white BW | ecosystem: Host-associated > Plants > Roots > Nodule | place: USA: California... | reverse complement strand
TAAAAATTAATATTTTTTATTAATTTTATTAATAATATTATTATTTTTAATATTATTATTAATAATAACATTTTTAATATTATAATTAATTTAATTATTAATATTATTACTAATACTATAGTTAATATTATTATTAATATTATCAATATTATTTATGTTATTTTTAATATTATTCTTACTAGTAATAATCATAATGATAAAAATAGTAATAAATAATAATAATAATAATAATAATAATAATAATATAATAATAATAATAATAATAATAATAATAATAATAATAATAGTCTTAAAAAGGATAATAATAATCAAAATATGATCACAAAATTTGTGTGGTGTAATTGTTGTAAGTTCTAAAATAAACACGACAAATTAAACTTGAATCAAAATAATATTTCACAGTTTGTACTTTCTAAATTACTAGTTGTAAGTATGTCTCAACAAATATTATCACTTAATCCATTGGAAATACAATTGGTTAAAATTATCTCAATTTTCTATGTTGAGATAAACTTTTGCATTTATTATTAAAAAGCATTGATACAAGAATTTCTTTTAGTTTCTCACCATATGATATCTTATTCTATTTAATTGAAATCATCAGTATAGTCATGATATCCTATTTTCTTAAAAAGTTTTGTGCTCAATATTATACAATATTATCCTAGACATCTTTCACTACACCCATACAAGGGTCACAATATTAAGTATCTACATACAACATGCATCATTATATAAATTATAAAATCTTATATCACATGTGTCGATCCCATCATATGCTTAAAAAATATACACAATTACATATTACTTACAACATCATATAATACAAATATCATCATATTTAACAATTATGGATACATATGAACTTTCTTTACGTAGATTTATATAGGTAGATTTTTATGAAGAAAATATCACTTAAGTGACTTAATGAAAATCATTTAAAAACAAAAAGGGGTTTGAACTTTCTTTTGAAAGAAAATCTCTCAATTGAGTTAGAATACTATTGTCTGAATGGAACTTTGTCACTTAAACGAGAGAATGTAAAGAAAAAAAAACATATCTTTACCTTATTTTTTACTTGAACGAAAGAATTCTCACATAAGCAAAAATAAACTAAAAACATATAAATAATACAAAATTGTATAACATGTTTTACACGCCAGAAAATCAATCTAAAATATCTCTTAACTTTTCTAACATGAAGCAAACATAATCATATACTTATTTCTCATCTCAACATTAATAATTTATTTCTATCTCAAAACGACAACCTCAAACTCCAATTTAACATAAATTTATTAGTTTTATTATTCTAAACAAAAACAAGTTGTTATATTTTAAAGGACTAACATATTCCATGTTTAATTTTGTTGGTGACTACACGTGCGTATGGGTTTGCGATTAATGGTTTAATATCATTGTGGCACTAGTGAGTGTATAATTAATTGTGGATGTGACAATGAAATAAAAGACATAAATAATTACATTACTTTACAAGTATGAAACTCAAAATGTGTAACGTGAAAACTAAGTGAAGAATGAATATATTGTAAGATCAGGAATCCAAAATATGAGGTGTGTTTACAAGTAGATCGTGGTGCATGTGTAAATATTTGAAAAGGGTGCATGTTTGATTATATACTTCACATTCTTAGTATGTTATCTTAGGCAACCCTAGCTTGTGGAAAACCAAAAGGATAAGAATAATGATGTAATATAGTAAGACAAAATATTCCTAATGTTTTAACTGACTCTGATCTTGGGTTAGGTAATGCTGGTATGTGATATTGATGGAAGACTAAAGCAAATGCTTTTTCCCCTTATCTATTTTTGGTGACCATGTGAGAACATTGTTCTTCAACTCCCTCGTAGATGCTCTTTTATGCCTAAATAGAACAAAAGTGCCCGACATCACCATTACTCCATCTCTTTTTCCTCATCACACAACCATGCAAAAGGTAGTTTGGTCGTTAAACTTTTCTTTTACCTTCTAACAATAATAATATACTTAAATATCTTCTCCATTTTCAATTTCTTTTCTCGTTTTAATATCTGTAATATCAAGTTTTATTCTTTTTATCTTTATTGAGGGGATTCATATATAATAATGATATGCTATTTTATTTTCTTTGTTCCTTCTGTACATAAGACATATATATAGTAGGGGAGAAGTGTTATACACAGTCCATACTTTTCTCCTCTTAATTAGAAGAGATCTCCCAAACAAAATCTAACCTGTTATAGCATGTTAATTCATTTTAATAATTTAACAAAATATTCCAGAGGTACCATCAAGACAAATAATAACATATATTAACAATATTGACTATGTCTTTAATCACTTAAAAACAATACTTTGACATTAAAATCTGAGTATAATATGTTATATTACAATTGAACATATTATATGAATAATTACATATTTAATAATAATTTTTTTAGAAAAATAAAAAAGAAGAAAGATGAAGAAATGTGTTTGATAATAGTTTAATCAAATAATTAGTTATTACTTCATAAACTTTCATCATTTTTTCAATTTAAAGTTTGTAAATTTCAGCTAATTTATGAATTTTTAGCTAGTTTCTGTAAAATGCACTTAAAGAGTATAAGTTGGGGGAAATTAATCTAGAAATATTGATTTTTTATATGCCATCAATTTTTCAGGTCTGTATTGGACGATATATTTGATGCAAATAGTCACAAGGAGAGCTTAAATAAGATCATTTATAAGTTCATAAAAATAATTAATAATGTTCTCACCCATCTACCATGATGAAATAAATGTTAAATTACTTGTTAAATTACCTGATTTGGTCCAAAGCTTAAAAGGAAATACCTTCACATGAAAGAAATCAATTTTTGCAGCAACAACTTTAAAATTCTTGTTCCAAATTTCCCCTTTAGAGCATAGGTATCATGTAGAGGGAACAATTTTATTCAACTCTTGCAAAGATTTTTTAGCCATAATGCAGTTATACATTCATTTTTCGAGGTCAAGATTACTAATTAAACTCCAACAATGAACTCAATGAATTGACAGAGTAATTAAGTATTATGTATTGGCATGTTACACAAAGAATTCATAATAAGAAAATTAATCTCTTTGCTAGAAAAAAAAAAAAAAAAAAGCTACAACAATATTATTCCACCACTTGATGTAGTTAAAGATAAATAAATACAATAAGAAAAGTTTATTTTATCAACATTACTAATTTTCTAGATTGGATCAAGTGAATCGGGAAAATAATATTATTTTAGAACCAGTAACAATTTATAAGTACAAATATATAAAATTTGAATTAGATTTAAGTACTGGATATTTTTATGATGAAATAGTTAGGAATCATCTCTTACATTATTATTAAGACAAAAGTTTCAGTCTTCTTTTTTATCACAAAGGTGTCATTGGAAAACTATGATACTAAGTTTTCATCTGAGTTATTCTTTCACACGTTATTATATACGTGTCTTAACTATGTTGTTTATATTTTGAATCACATCAAGGTTTATTCCCAAGTATACAGTAATATTTTTTGTAATTTATAATTAGAGATTGCTTATAAACTCAAATTGGAAATGTAATTATATATATATATATATAACAGCTAGTTGAAGTGGGGCTAATTTGTTTATGTCAATTTTATTTTTTTTATTCACTATAGGAATTGAATTTAGATATCTGTCAAATAAAGTTGATCAACTTTTATTTGACGATGGAAGTATAATGTTACTATATTGCGTAATATTCCTTTTAGTGAAGGTGTGGGTAGAAAAAAAAGGTGTATATAATATTTCCCCTGATGTGCAATCTATAATATAACTTCCAAAGTGTGAGTATATATACGTTCCAATTTCATGAATATAAAGAATATCACATGTGAATACAAAAGTCATATCTTGTGTAACAGATTTATTTATGAAACAATTTATCTCATAATTCTTTTATAAAAAAAACAAGTGATATAATGCTAAAATATAGCACTTATTTCTTATACAATAATATATGATACTGATAATTCAAATGCTATAATATTTTAGATGAATTTAATATATGTATATATTTTTAAGTCATACTTTTAAAATATAAGTTTTGAAAATCTTATGTTAATTAGAAATATACTAAAATTATAATATATTAGGTGGAAATCTTATTTTAAAAGTTTATTTCTAAATTTGAATTAAATTTAAATTTTATTTTTAAAATAGTATTATAAAATTTGTTTTGGCGAAGTTTGTTGTTACGAGAAAGTATTTCATATAAGTGCAATATATAAATAAGTGTAAATTTAATTTTATAAATTGACTTATACTTAAAAATTGATTTTTTAATATAATATCAGAATTTATTAAAAGTTATTTAAACAATCATGTTTACATTTTCACGGAGATATATTTCTTCTCTATTTTATTATTTGTATGGTAAAGGAAAAATAAATTAAAAACCAACATAGATAGAAAAGAAAATATGTGTTTTTCTCTCATTTTTTTATATTTAAAATTGCATTCTTAATTTTGTAATTTAAAGAAAGTTTATTTTAATTCTTTTTCTTGTTAAATATTCCATTAACGTGACTATTAAATTTTAAATTATTTATATTACAATTTATTTCAAATTTGTATTTTTATCATTAAACATCCTATATATCACATATTTATTTTTTGTTTAAAATATTTATTTTTTGTTTTAAAATATTTATTTCGACAACAGTTAAGTAACATTATTCAGATGAAGGGACTAAATTTTCTCAAATCACAATAAATAAGTAATTTAAAATTCAAAAAGATTAAATTTAATGATTCAAAATTTATATTAGAGTCCTTATGTTTGATTGAGAGGAATGAAAGAGGAGAAAAGTTTGAAGTTGTAAAACACATAGTTATTAATTACTTTCAATTTCAATTAATCTATTTATCCTTTTTCTTATTCTCTTGATCTAGACTTTTATTTTCTTTCATCATTAGCAAACTAATGGTAACTCTCTGGTGAAGAGAAGAAGAAATTGGATGCATTTGAATTACCATGTTGAATCAAGTTATCCCATCAGATCAGTGTCTTCCAGTACCATCTAATGATTGAAAGCAAGTTGCAAAACAAGTTGTCAAAAGAAAGTTTTTTTTTCTTTTGCAATGAAAAGTTGATGAAGCAAATTAAAGAGAGGAAGTTGATTAAGATGTGATTAAAAGAGTTTATGATAGTGACTTAATCATATGATGGTGTTATGGAAAGATAGAGAAAGATGAAGTTATTTGCTTCTCAACTACCCAACCCATGTTGTGATCACATCCACCCTTAAAGGACTAATCATTGTGATTTTGGGGTCCTAAGCAAATAATTAAAGCATCTTAACCCTCTTAATTAATTATTAACCACAAATATTATTATCTTCATGTTCTCCTTTCAAATTGTACTAGCTAGAAGTTGATGCAAAACCATGACAAACCACTGATAAAGATGTGCAATAATGCAAATGAAAATGGAATCATGCAAAATTTTTAATTATGTGAATAATAAATAAGATCCGTATAAACTACTGAAAATAATACCCTGGATTCATATCCCTGACACCATAACCTTACCTTGCTCAGACACTAAATATTGAAACATGTTGTCATCTTCCTTCATGTCAAATAATTTTCCCTTGCATGGTGCAGAGTGCCTTTTTTACCTTGGACCACATCAAGGCCATGGAAGAACCTCACATGTTATCCAAAAAAAAAAAAAAACCCTTCTAGTATAGCTCTTCCATTTTTACTTTTTTGATGAGTTATATTTTGATTCTACAATATGGTTTAATAAGAAAGTATGGAGTTATTATTTAGTTTCTAAATGTGTTGAAATGCAGTATTTATTGTTATGTTTTACACATCATGAAATATTTTATGAATAATTTTATTTCTAACTTTTTTTTTACCAGTTGGAAAGTTTGTTTGACTTTATTAATAATATTTGATAAACAACCTAATATTTTCACAGTACCTAAAGAAGATGTAGACACAAAAAGATTGTTTGCTAACTCTCTTTTATTTCAGAAAATGCTTGATGTTGATGTGAGAGTTGCACCCTGAACTAGTTTTTATATTGGAAATAAATAAAAGAAAAAAAATTAATTTTATATTTTCTGTCGAAGAAATCTGGAAAGTAATTTGATTATAATAAAATGGAAAAGGAATAAAATGCAAGTAAAATAAAGGGGAAACGGAGAAAGATGCTACGTTTTATTTATTTTTGTGGGAATTATTATTATTATTATTATTATTATTATTATTATTATATATATATTTATATATTGTGAACATTTGTCAAAGAAGTAACGAACTAAAACCTGTAACTTTTATATTCTATATTCAATTTCTTAAGAGAGAAAAAAAAAAAAAAAAACTATTCACGAATGTATTGATATGAAACATGTGTAGAAATTACAAAACAAAAAGTATCCCATCCAATAGGGTAGACCCTATGCAAGTTGATAATTATAATTAATTGAGCAAAAACATTTGATTTTCGAAAACGGAGTCGAAATTTTAGAAAAAAAGAGTTAGTTAAATCTCTATTGGATCAAGACTGAATTAAACTAAAAATAATAATTATATTTATTTTAAATTCAAAATTTAAACCATATATTTTATCAAGTGACTTTGGATCAGTTTGACTACGTTGATTAGTCTAAATCCTATTTTAATATTAGTGTTTATTATTGTGTAAACTAATTTACAAATAAACCAACAATAATAATAAATATTGCTCATTGGAAATTTTAAACTTTAATACAATTTTTATATTTTATTAGTTTTAAATGGGCTGGCCCGGAGCAGAGACGGAACTGCTAGGCACCATCAAGCTTTTTATATTTGTTATTTGTTTATTTCATGTTTTATTATAATTTTTTTCTTTTCATGTTTTTTAATATAAGTATGATAGAATTTCTTTTATATTTTGATAAATATTTTATTTCTCTTTAATAAAGTTTATTGTAAAATAGTTATATATTTCTTAATTGGATAAAATATTAAATATCATTTTTATAGTATTTTATTTTATTATCTATCACTACCTAATTAAAATCTATAAATGATAAATAACTACATTTAAAAAAATTATACTATCATTTCTTTCATAAAAAACCTTGCTATAGATTATTTTACAATTAAATATTATGTAATAACATTTGTGAATACAGTAAACTAAATTATAAAAACATATGAAATAGTACAAGCACATTAGCGCTGTGTTTACGTTTTTTCTATTATGTTATTAATGTGTGAATTAGTTTTAAATTTAATATATATTTATCTATATAATTTATATAGTCTTTATGCTATTTTGTTTAAATTTAAGATATAAAATTTATTATTTTTATAGTTTTGGATATATTAAATAAATATTAAGTAAAATATGTAAAAAAAATCTCATTTATATATCGGTATAAATCATAAATTAATAGTTTAAAGTTTGAGATAGACTAATTCCTACTCTATCCATTGTTTGTAAGGTTCTATCATACTTATAATCTTAAATACATGGATCTAAACAAACTCTAATGTAATATTAGAGAGAAAAACTATTTTGTTGATCTATTATTTTAATATTTAAAATACTTCATTAATATTTAAAAACTATGTAGTTAAAACATCGAACCCTTCATTAATGAACTTTATTAAAGCATGTAGATAGTTAAACAAAGATTAACAAGTCAATCGTGGTGATGGTTCCAAAAGTACACGTGAATTTCAACAGTCCATCCACTCATTACAGTCAAGCCCTTTGCACCAACAATTTCTTTTTTTCCCTTTAACCTATTATTCATTATTTCATATTTCTTCTTTTTTTTCTTTCCTTATGTTATTTTAAATGCTTCTTTTCTTATAAAGTGGAACAACCGTAGATGCAAGGGGACCTTTTTTGATAGGTAGTAAAAGTTATGGAGATAAATCTAAATAGACAAAGATAAAAAGTTTACAAGTTAAATGTAGAAATTTATACTTTGTTTTATTAAAAAGTTCATTTTTATATCTTTTAATCTGAATTATTTTTCAATTTAAAGACAGTTTAGATATCCTTGTCTTGTTATATTATGTTTCTCTTAAGTTAAGGAGATAAACAAGATAAACAACATGTTAAATTAATCATATTATTGGTTTAATGGTTTAATTTGTATTAATAAATATATTTATCTTTTCTTCTTTTTTCGAAGTTAAGAAAGATGTTACTGATGTAACTAATAATATTTTGGAAAAATTAATAGACAGTTCATATGTAAAGAAAATTAATTATAATATCTATTTAATTAGATATTATATTTGAGAAGAATGTGATTGTATTGTATTATATATCTGTATGCGTATGATTATTAAGAAATTGGGAATTTAAGTAGCATTTTGGGAGTATTTTTTATAGTATAAAAGTGTGAAAATAAAAATGTTATGGTTTTTTCTTAAGAAAAATGTATTCTTTAAACTGATATTGCTTAAGTAATAAGTTATAATTACATGCTTTTTTCATTACACTTATATATTAATAAAGACACTTTAGCAGTGACTTATAGTTTGAACCAGATAAGTTGATGTCATTTTCTCTATTCTAGAATAGATGACATTCAAATAATAAATATATTGTTATTTCTTGCTTAAAGACATCATTTAGTTTATTTTCTTTTACTATATTATCATTCCTTACTTAAAAATTAAATTATTTGAAATCATAGATATTCGGACTTCCTTCCATAATTGATTTTTCTTTTTATCAGTCTCATAAGTTGGAAATTTTAAAAGTGCACTTTAGGCTAATTGTGAGATACAAAGCAAATGTCTACCTAGTTATTACACAATCTTCATACCTCACTTGCATGTATGCATGTACAGAATAAATGTGGGACTGATTCGTCTTCCACCCCACATAGTGCATAATGTAGGTCACCTACCTCTATTTTCCTTCTCCTAAGATTGACTTTTGTTGCAACCTTATTCTCAACCACTCTCCAAGTAAGAATAAAATGTGTAGTTGATAGGTCCTTTATACTTCAAAATATGTCATAGATCATAGTTTACCTCCTCTAAAAGTCGTTGTATTTTTTTATTCCTTGACTTTACTATATATCATTCCTCTTATCTATTTAATCAAACCCATTTATCCTCCTTGTTTGGGGGTTTTAGTCATCCACCATTTCACTTTCCCACCCAAATCACTCCCTTCTTCATTAAAGGTCCGTCTCATTACCTTTATTCCAGTCACCATATTTGTCCACATTATCACCTTTATTACATGAATTTAAATATCTTTGGATACTTAATCATCAAAGGTTCTACACCCATACATTTGTCCTCCCAAAATTTGATTTTGGTTCCTTTTCTTAAATCCAATTCCAAGTTATTATCGAATCACATGCCTTGGTGGCCCTTTCCACATACTTGTCTTAGATCTTTTCACCATATGGATTCAGAACTACCACTCTCCACCTTATTTGGATTTCTCCACAAGCCATACTTAGATACTAAAATATGTCTCCATACCCCTTTCTCGTCAACTCCCAACCTCTATTTCCACTTTGCCAACGAAGTTTTATTAAAGGCCTCAATGTTTTTTATTCTTAATCCCTCCCTATTTTTAGGGTTGCACAATATTTCCTATTTTATCCAAGATACCTTACCACCTTTACCCTCCAACCCTACAAAAAAATTCTTTGAATATTCCTTATAGAGTTACAAACTCCCTTAGAGGACTTAAAGAAGGATAAATAGAATAATGGTATAGCTATGATTGTTGACTTGATAAGGCACACACATCCAGTAAAGGATATTACCAAGTAGAAAGCTTTTTATGATCTTCTCTATCATAGACTGTCAAAATACAAATTTTCTAGGATTACCTCCCACTTGTGTTCCTGGGTATTTAAATAGAATTTTCATGATCTTACAATTTAGAACCTTTAAAAACCTAACAATCTCACTTCTATCAATTCCTATCCCATCTATGTTACTCTTATGAAAATTGACTTGAAGCCCTAACCTCATTTCAAAGCATTTAAGTATACATTTAGTTACTATAATATTGTGCATATTCACTTCACATATAAATAATGTATCATATGAGAATTATAGGAGATTGACCTCTAACATTTATCTGTCAGCCACTATTAAAAATAGAAAGGATGTTATTGCATCACCTTCTAGTTTTTTTTTGGTTTAAATTCCTTATTAGTTCTCCCATTAACTAAGACAAATATAATGTCTTAATCCAACCTATCCATTTATTGCAAAAACTCAATCTATGCAACATATAATGTAAGAATTTCTAATTTACTAATATATATATATATATATATATATATATATATATATATATATATATATATATATATATATTATATATTTATATTTTTTTATATTTTTT
>Ga0099824_1011042_pt1 | contig 10391 bp, 10 predicted proteins | sample SiratrowhiteBW_FD_76837 | JGI IMG/M metagenome (GOLD analysis project Ga0099824, IMG submission 76837) | Root nodule microbial communities of legume samples collected from California, USA - Siratro white BW | ecosystem: Host-associated > Plants > Roots > Nodule | place: USA: California... | reverse complement strand
TAATGTAAGTGTTGTAAGCAAACTAGAAATAGTCCAATGTAGTGTGGTCTTCTCTATGATGTTCATCGGGAGTACGATTTGAAGGACTTGGCATTAAATTATCCACTTGAATATGCTGGAAGAAGGGTTTTATCTACTCATGGTCTGTTATCAATTGATCCATCTTTTCTTCAAGTGTCTGTTCCTTTACATTCTTTGCCATAAGTTCAACATTTAACTTTTCGATAATTTCACGCATTTTTTCTATTTGATGGACTAGTAAAGGTTGATTTGTAGTAGAGTCAACACTCTTGGAAGAAGTAAACCTTTTGCTCAATATACCAAGTCCATACACATTTTCTGTTTTATTTCCACCTCTAACAACATGAAAGTATATTTCATTGTCATCAATGGAGGCAATATGATACAAAAATTATAGATCTCCACACTTTAGTATTTGTTATTGTATGATATGAACCATGTAATTTATACAAACACCACATTTTTTTATGTTATTACATAGGATCTCTTTATAAATTGGGTTTTAATGTATTACAAATAAAGATTTCAAAATTATGATATTTTGAGTAAAGAATATACATTTTAGAAACTATTTATTTGAAATAATAATTTTTTTTAATGTACCGTGAAATAAACACTTTAAAAACATGATATTTTGATTTTAAAACCAACAAAATTCATATTTTGCAAGTACTTCTAAGATTATACTTCTTATAGAATGGACCCTCCAAACACTAAAAAGAATTACATTTTAGCGACTACCGAAATTGGTCGCTAAATAACGAAAATCGATCGCTAAATATACTAGTCACCGAAATAGCGACCGAAAATGAGTAGTGATAAAAATTCTAGTCGCGAAACACTTAGAGACTGATTTTTTGGGTGCTCGCAATTTAACGACTGAATATGTTATCGTGAAATTGGTGGCAAAATGTTTGGTCTCAAACATTTTTTGGAGACCAATTTAGCCACTGAAAACTTACGAAATATTGGTAGCTAAATTGGTGGGTAAAATAAAATAAAAGTTGGTGGCTAAAGTGGTAGCTAAAATGAAATAATTATTAGTGGCTGAAATGAAATAAATTTCGATGGCGAAATTGGTAGCTAAATTGAAAGGAATTTCGGTAGTTAAAGCGGTGACTAAACAGAATTATTTATCGGTGGCTAATTCGGTGTCAAAAGAGAAATAACTTTTAGTGACTAAATCCGTGGCTAAAATTAATGAAATTTCGGTGGCTAAATATTACCTATTTTTACAAATTATTTTGGCCTGTTTACAAACAATTTTCAAACCAGTTAATAAATACTGAAATTTTAATCATACTAACGAATACACATAACATAAAAAATAGTAGCGTAAACATATTACACAATGAAAACTAATGTAAGTGTTGTAAGCAAACTAGAAATAGTCCAATGTAGTGTGGTCTTCTCTATGGTGTTCATCGGTGTCAACACCGAAATTTCGTCCGGATAAATAAAATTATTCCGAAATATAAAACAATATAAAATTAAAATAAAAGTAAAAAAAAATGAGTTTTGGTTTCATTCTATTTTATGAATAAAGTTTTAAAAGTAAAATTCGTAAAAGGGAAAAAATAAAGAAAATCAGTCGATTAAAATTTAAAAATAATAATAATAATTATAATAAAAATAAAATTGTTATTAAAATGTTGCCATGTCACATTTTTTCTCTGTTTGCCTGCCTTTTTTGATGCCCATTAATAATATGAATATTAATTGAAATAAACTCAAGAATTATAGAAATTTTAAAAATTTGATTTGATTATTATTCTAATGATTCTAATTATTCATTGACTCTAATAAAGGAGAAGCAATTTTTGATTTTGTTGGTACAAGTGCTGAAGTTTATGGTAATTGGAATGCACCAGAAGCTGTAACAACTGCATTTATCATATACTGTGTTCGTTGTTTAGTGAACGTTGATATTCCTCTCAATCAAGGTTGTTTGGCTCCAGTGAAGATTCTTATCCCAGAGGGCTCATTTCTCTCTCCTAGTGATACTGCTGTTGTAGTAGGAGGTATTGTCCTTACATCACAGAGGATAAATGATGTTATATTCACTGCATTTAAGCCTCTGCTTGTTCACAGGGATGTATGAATAATTTCACATTTGGAGATAATACCTTTGGTTACTATGAAACCATTGGAGGTGGAAGTGGAGCTGGTCCTACTTGGGATGGGACTAGTGTAGTATAGTGCCACATGACAAATACAAGAGTGACTAATCCTGAGATTTTTGAGCAAAGATATCCAGTGATTCTGCACAAGTTTGGACTTAGAGAAAATAGTGGTGGAGATGGATTTCATAAAGGAGGTGATGGTCTTCTTAGAGAAATAAAGTTTAGGCGCCTAGTAATTGTTAGCATTCTTTTTGAGAGGCGTGTCTATGCACCAAGAGGGCTGAAGGGAGGGAAAGTGCTCATGGAGCTAACTAATTTATAAGGAAAGACAAACGAAAGATTTATCTTAGTGGTAAGAATACAGTTGAGGTGCTTGTAGGGGAAGTTCTTAAAATTTTGACTCCTGGTGGTGGCGGATGGGGTTTTCCATTGTAAAGTTTCTTGTCTGTTGGATGAGAGAATTATAAAAAACAACTTCATGTTTGCTATTTTGGTTACATGAATTGTAAGAAAGAACTTGTATTCTATCCATGACAGACAAATAATAGCTTGTATCCAGAGTTTCAATTTTGGACCAAGTGGATTCCAATTTTCATGTCATCTTGAGTAGCTAAAATACACCTGAAACAAAGTTTCTCAACAAAAAAAAAATATATATCTTTTTGAACTCATTTTATTCTAGAATCTAAAGTATTTGCATCACATTATCAACTTGTGGTTTCATTCAATACTTCACAAAATTAAAATAGATACATTGGACTTAAGAGATATCAAGGCACGAAGTGTGATAGGAATAACTTTCATTTAATTATCATGAAAAATGGTTCAAAGAACTTGGATGCATTGTAAAATATTGCCAGGCATTCAGCATAATATTTTTGTAATACATGGGCAGTTTCACGTGTCACCTTTATTGATATATGTGACATATTAAAACCCTGGAAGTCAATCTTAAGTGTCGAATTCAACTTTAAATTGAATCCATTTATATAATATAATATAATATAAATATCTATCTAGTCTTCAACATGAGTTTGAATTATTATGAACCAATCAAAAATAAAATTCTTTTTATGAAAGAAACAATTATTAAAAGATGTTTAAGTCTTAAATCAAATAGAGTTTAGTTATTGATTCCGAAAACATTTTATACGGTGAGCCAATCAATTAAATCAGTGATAAAGAAAGAGAAAGAAGATTCAAGAACACAAAGATTTTTATACTTGTTGACCCAACAAATGGGCTACGTCCAGTCCCTCACACACAGTAAGGATTTCACTAAAAATGGTCAACTAATCAAGTTCACAACACTTGCCCACAGCAAGAACACACTGCACTCGCAGCAACCACTGCTGAACCTACAACAGTCCAAGAAACCACACAGAGTCCACTGTGTGTTTTAAGAACTCCCTTACTGAAACCCACAACAAGTCACAGTTATACAGAATCCACTGTATAACCCAGAAACGTCCCACTACTCCCCGCAGTAGACCACTGCTGAACCCACAAAAGAACAAGAAACCACACAGAAACCCACTGTGTGGTTCAAGAACACCCTTGCTGAAACCCACCGCAAGTCACAGTTATACAAAGTCCACTGTATAACAAAGAAACGCCTCACACTGCTCCACACAATAGGCGAACCACCAGTACAGTCTCACTGTACCAAGAATTACACCTCAGTAATTCAATAACTCAGTAGCAGTTTGAATACAGTTGAACGATTTACCCAGAAATCAACTGACAATAGCAACTCTATACAACAGGTCAGAAAGTAAGAAGAAACAGGTATAGAGTGCTTAGGCTGAGGTCAGATCAATGATGTAGAAATGTGCAGTCAGTTTCTAAAGCTCCAGCAGAATGCAGAAAATCAGTTCTTGATGAATTCTTTGAAAACTTCAAATGATCTTGATCTCAAAAAGGTGGTAGCATTTTCTCTCAAATCAAATCAGTGTAGTATGTATGAAAATTCTCTGTGTTGTTATCTTTTGACAATGCACCAGCTATTTATAAACAGCTGTAGTAACAGTTATCAAACTTTAGTCGATTGATTTGTCATTCAGTCGACTAAATTTTAAAAGAGAGTTAAAACGGTTTATCAAAATCTGAAATCTGTTTTTAATGATTTTTTAAAACCTTGCTAAAGCCAACATTCTCAGTGGAGCTTATCAATGATCATCATAGATTTAACCTCAATCTGGACATACCAACACCACCTAAAGCCTAGAACCAAAACACCAAACTCCATGCATCTTCACTTGATAGCACTTGGTCTTGACTAGGTCAACATGGCTGGTTGCTCCAAATTAACTCAACAACTTTAGTTGTAGTTGGTTTGGCTTCATCAAATCAATACAGCAACTCCTGGTGCAAACAATCTCCCCCAATTTCATGAAGACAAACAATGGTGTGTTGTGTTGTCTAGTTCAAACCTGTAACAACTAAACTCAATAGCAGTAGATTAGCAATCTGTATTAAGAACAAGTTCAGTAAACAGTTTCCAGTAAATTTATCAAACTGTAATCAAATAGATTTCACGCAATCTCATGCTCAAACAAGTTTTGATCAACAACTCTGCATTTATGCAATTGCTCCCCCATAATCCAGCAACTCCTCCATAATCCATTGTCTCGATCACAGTTTTAAAGAATGAAAAAAATATAATTAGCATAAACATAGTACTTCCAAATTTCATTCATATAAAACAGTGTTACATTTCAGGCAGCAGAATATGAGTGACTTAATTAGCCGAATACACAATACACTGAGTAATCATACCTAGTCCTAGAGCAATTCCATCATGCTAGATAAACCAGCAGATACAACATCAGCAGATCAGCAGAAGTACAAACAACAAACTAGCATACTAAACATAACACAAGCATAACAGCACACAAACAACCAAACACAAAACAACACACGACCTAAGCTTCTCCCCAACACATAGCCTAAGCAACCAACACAATTAGCATAAACTTCTCCCCCATTGTCTTCAACAAATAGAGAGACAATCACTTAGTTATGCAATGCATGGTCTACTCGTCTAGTGGGAAGAATAAAGTCCCAATCTTGGACTGAATATCATCAACTTGGGTCTCAATCAGTTGGAAGTGTGTCTGGCAGTATTCGTGATGCACACAGTGTTGGTCCTACATATTGTTCAGTTGGTTGAACATCCTTTGTTCAACCAAAAAAAAATAATCTTGTCCAGCAGCAGCAGTAGGTGTTTCAGTTGCCATTCCAGCTTGATCATGTTCCATATCAGCTTCATCAGCTTCATCATCTTCATCATCAGATTCTTCAGACTCTCCTTCAGTTGATTCTTCCTCATTATCATCATCATCAATTGTTCTTTCATCAGCCTTAGATACCCATTTCTTGTTTTTCAGTTTCACCAGCCCGATCTTGGTTAAATTTGCTGTGGAGATCTGACTCACTGCCTTGACTTCCTCAACAATCTCGTCCTCAACATCAATCTCAAAGAAATCAATAAACTTTGATAACATTGTCACATAGGGGATGCGATACTCTAACTTCTTGTCCACTTTGAACAAGTGATCACGGATAACTTGAATCCAGTTGACTCTAATTTTGAACGTGATGCAGTACATAAGAATCAAGTCTTCCTCAGTCAAGGTAGCATGATTGAAGCCTCTGGGTGTGAGTATCCAGATGACAATGTAGGCTAGAATTATGGGTATTGCTGCTAAACCATCAACATTGTAAGTTCTGGACACAGAGGACTGATCTCTAAGGCAAGATTTGTAAAGCTGCACCTTGTTGAAACCTCCCAGATCAGCAAAATTTCCTCTAGTTACAATAGCTCCTTCGTTATTCAAGCCCGTGACATTCATCCAGACTTCCTCATTGATAGCAAAGTCAATTCGTTTCACTTGTGAGTATACGCACTCATCATCATACCACATGTTTGTTAGAAACACCTTAACCAAATCTGGATAAGTATTTCCAGTCAGGTTCAGGAATTGGTCTAGCTTATGAAATTTCAGCATACTTCTTACTTCAACCAAATTTTCTTCTTTAAGCCAATCTAGGCTTAACATCTTTGGAGAAATGATTATCTTCCTGCTGTAGAGCTTGTACTAGTTGTCTATGCTTTCCTGGTTTCTGCAGAACCACCTTTCAAGATAGTCACTCTCATTTGGTGTATCTGAACCAGCATTCTTGACTACAGCCAACTTTGTTCTCTTTCTCGGGTTGGATGATGAAGCCATTTAGAATGCACTGATTTGAAATAGAATGGATTCCCACACATAACAAGTAGTATTCGTGAAGTGGTATGTGAATGTATACATGTTCAACTAGCAATATAAAGACAAATTAATGCACTACACCCTAGAGCACAGATTGACAGTACACTGCACAACATCAAATCCCCACAAATTAAGATATTACACGCTATCAGTATTCTAACAGACTGGGATACTTAGCTTTGCAGATATTCCCTCAAAAACTGCTTTTGCTTGTTGACTACCAATACTTCAGCGCCACGTAGAGTCCTGGAAACTCTCTCTCTTCACATGCTGAGCGTCAACTTGGTCAATTTTGTCTTATTCGGTTAACAATTCACTGTTTTGTAGTGGTCTTAGTTCCAATCTAACTGATTCAGTTACACAGCCCCATTCTAGTTGGATTTCAACTCTCATCCAGTTTCACATGCATTCAACATTTCCATTTAAATTAGTTATGATTTGTACAGAAAAAGAATTAAAAAATTCTGAAATTGAATCTGGTGTAGTGAACTGTGAAGTGCCACGAAGAAAAGAAAACAAACTACTAATAGAACATGATATAAATGATTCAAAACACATGTTTGATATCCAGTATACCAAGTTCATTCCTCAGAAAATTAAATCTTTCTTTACTCAAGGGTTTTGTAAACAGATCAGCAAGTTGATTCTCAGTACTAACAAACTGAATTTCACAATCTCCATTAGTGACATGGTCTCTAGTGAAATGATGGCGAATTTCAATATGTTTAGTCCTGGAATGTTGAACTGGATTCTTTGTAAGATTAATGCCACTGGTGTTGTCACATAATAATGGAATTTTAGACAAGTTAAGGCCAAAATCACTTAACTGTTGTTTCATCCACAAGGTTTGTGCACAGTAGCTTCCAGTTGCAATGTATTCAGCTTCAGCAGTTGACAATGCCACACATGCTTGTTTCTTGCTGCGCCATGAAACTAAACTTGATCCCAGCAAGTGACATGTCCCACTAGTGCTTTTCCTGTCTATTTTGCAACCTGCAAAATCAAAATCAGAATATCCTACTAAATTGAGAGATACATCAGTAGAATACCATAGTCTGACAGTTGTAGTTCCCTGTAGGTATTTAAGAATTCTCTTTGCTGCATGAAGTGTGACTTCTTAGGATTGGATTGAAATCTAGCGCAGAGGCACACACTGAACATGATATCTGGTCGACTGGCAGTAAGATAGAGCAATGATCCGATTAATCCTCTGAATTTAGTCTATCCACACTGGCTCCTTTCTCATCTGAATCCAAATAACAGTTAGTTGTCATAGGTGTTACACTTTCTTTACAGCTTTCCATATTAAACTTTTTCAGCAACTCCTTGTAGTACTTGGTTAGACTTAGAAAAGTCCCATGATTCAGTTGCTTGATCTGCAATCCAAGAAAGTAGTTGAGCTCGCCCATCATGGATATTTCAAACTCTCCCTGCATAGCTGCAACAAACTGCTTGCACAGATTCTCATTAGTGGATTCAAAGATATTATCATCTATATAGACTTGAACTAGAATAATATCAGAACATGCTTTCTTAATAAACAGAGTCTTATCTGTTTTTCCTCTCTCATACGAATGAGATAGCAAGAAACTGCTCAACCTTTCATAGCACTGTCTAGGTGCTTGCTTCAAACCATATAGTACTTTCTTTAGCTTGAAGACATGATTGGGATGCATATAATCTTCAAAACCCTTAGGTTGACTAACATACACCTCTTCATCTATGTAGCCATTAAGAAATGCACTCTTGACGTCCATTTGGTGCAATTTGAATCTGTTCATGCTTGTGTAGTCTAGCAGCAATCTCACGACCTCATGTCTTGCCACTGGTGTATAGGTTTCTCCATAATCAATTCCTTCTTCCTGATTGTAACCCTTTGCAACCAATCTGGCTTTGTTTCTCACAATAACACCATGTTCGTCTAACTTGTTCTTGAACACTCACTTGGTGCCAATGACATTTATCCCACTAGTTCTTGGAACAAGTCTCCGGACCTCATTTCTGGCAAATTGGTTCAGTTTTTCATGCATAACAGTTATCCAACTGCTGTCTTGCAGTGCGTCAACTACAGTCTTTGGTTCAGTTTGTGAAACAAAAGCCTTTCTGTGCACTTCTGGTTGAAACTCCTTTCTGCACTTGGATAATTACAGTATCGAATGACAAATTCCTAGGCACTCTCCACTCCTTAGGCAATCCTAAACTAATCCTGTCAGTAACAACTTCTTGTTCAGCAGATTGATCTTCTGGTTCTGTTGACTGAATTTCTGGTAGTACACTAGTTTCTTCAGTCTTATTTTCCAGTTCAGTTCCAGCTTATTGAATAATTGGAATTTCATCATTTGCACATGTCTTAGGTCTTTCCTGCATAACTTGGTTAGTTTCATCAAAATTTACATGTACAGATTCTTCTACCAACATAGTCCTCTTGTTATAGACACGATAAGCATGACCATGTTGTGAGTAACCCAGAAAAATACCTTCATCAGACTTGAAATCAAACTTACCCAGGTTGTCCTTCCCATTATTAAGTATGAAACACTTACAGCCAAAGACCTTTAGGTGAGACAGATTCGGTTTTCTTCCTCTAAATAGTTCATATGGAGTTTTCTTCAGTATGGGTCTGATCAGCACTCTATTTAGTACATAGCACGTTGTGCTGACAGCATCTGCCCAGAAATATTTGGGTAGTCCAGTCTCATTCAACATTGTTCTGGCCAGGTCCTTCAAAGATCTGTTTCTCCTTTCTACAACTCCATTCTGCTGTGGAGTTCTTGGTGTTGAGAAGTTGTGCTTGATTCCCAGCTTGCTGCAAAATCTGTCAAACTTCTCATTCTGGAATTCTCTGCTATGATCTGATTTGATAGACACTATGCTGCTGTTTTTCTCATTCTGTACAACTTTGGCAAAATTCTTAAACACATGGTAAGTCTCATCTTTGGTGGCAATGAAAAATGTCCAAGTGAACCTAGAAAAGTCATCAACAATAACAAGACCATAGTAGTTCCATCCTAGGCTCATCGTTCTAGAGGGACCGAATAAATCTATGTGTAGCAGCTCAAGTGGTCTAGTTGTTGAAACAACATTAATCGGTTTAAAAGAGCTTTTAATTTGCTTACCCATTTGGCATCCTTCACACAGTTTGTTCTTCTCAAACTTAAGCTTAGGAAAACCAATTACAAGATCCTTAGATGCAATCCTATTTAGGTGATGCATGTGAACGTGTGCAAGTCTTCTATGCCACAACCAAGATTCATCATCTAGGGATAGTAAATAGTTAATACTAGGAATGATGCTTGAGACATTGAGCATATAAACATTACTTAATCTTTTACCTACAAGAACTGTTTCAGTAGATTCTGAGTCTGCTATAGTGCATTGCTCTGGTTCAAATGTGATCTTGTAACCACGATCACACAGTTGAATGATACTCAACAGACTATGTTTCAAACCTTCTACGAGCAACACATCCTTTATGATCACTTTATTCTTGCTTCCTATATCACCAACACCAAGTATCTTGCTCGGTTATTGTCACCATATGTCACATATCTTGCAGATTTCCATTTGATATTAATCAACTGAGTTGAATCTCCTGTCATATACTTTGAGCATCTAGTGTCCAGATACCACATCAGCTTACTGGATGCCAAGAAAACCTGCAAAACATATTAGAGTTGGGTTTTGGTACCTAGTTAAATTTGGGTCCAACAATGTTAGATGTGTTTTTAAGCATCCACCCAACTAAACCTTTTGGCACTAAAAATATTCTAAATTTACAGTCCTTAACAGAATGACCTCTTTTCATGAATAGAAGCAGGTAATAGGCTGTGAAAATTGTTTTGTATTGGTTTCAAAAAAGCTACTGTACTTTTTCTATTTCCTTGGGAAATTGGGTTGATGTCCAATTCCAGCCTTTTCGAAAACACAGTTCTGAGAGCCCAGAATGGCATTCAGATTGGCTGTTCCCATAGTCAAC
>Ga0099824_1011041_pt1 | contig 10391 bp, 2 predicted proteins | sample SiratrowhiteBW_FD_76837 | JGI IMG/M metagenome (GOLD analysis project Ga0099824, IMG submission 76837) | Root nodule microbial communities of legume samples collected from California, USA - Siratro white BW | ecosystem: Host-associated > Plants > Roots > Nodule | place: USA: California... | reverse complement strand
TTTTATATTATTTATATATATATATATATATATATATATATATATATATATATATATATATATATATATATATATATATATATTCCCGGTAGGAAAAGTACTCCCTAGTGAACGAGGAAATTAATATTGTCTTGTGTGTTTGTTAAATTAACTTACTTGTAGGAATCATATTACAATGAAATCTCTATTATCTTGTAAGTGGATGATAACCAAATCCTTTTACTCGTTAATTGTAAGAAAATTTCCTTGCAGTTTATATAATATCATTGCATTCCTCGATATGCGGTACTTGTTTTCACTTGTACTGGAGAAACATTAAGATAAGAAAATTAAAAAATTAAAACAAGGTACAAATACCATTTATCATCTTAGTTATATGAGTTCTGCTGTCAATTTGGGAAACCTTTTTTTTGTCCTAATTAGTAGAGAAATCACACATAAAGTAGGTATGCAATTTGTTTGGACTGATATAATTGGGAATCAGTTATAATAAATATATAAGTTTCCATCTCGAATTACAGTTTAATTTCCCCCAATAATAAAATTGATTTAAAATTTTAACGCTTTCATTGGATTGAGGCAAACAAAATAAAAATATAAAATTATAAATTTAAAAGTCAAATTCAAATTTATTTTAGTCTTTATCTTTTTTTAACTAGTCATAATTATGACGAGAGTGGCAATGAAAACAATAGTTAAGCTATGCTTGAAGAGAAGTTCTCAATACAAGCACACTTATGTTGGAAGCCAACACTTAGTCTATATTTGTTTTGGTGAAAATGGGAGAAAATATATAATAATGAAAAAATTTCTATCATTTGTTTGAGAAGAGAAACAAGAAGAAATATTATGTTCGTAAGAATTACCAAAAAATGTTTTTGTCCTAAAAATATGATAAAATTGAAGAGAATTTATTTTAAAATGTTTCCTTTATTTTAAAAAATGTAATAATTTTTTTTAAATAATGCATTTTTATGAAGCACTTATTTATTTTTCTCTATTTTTATCTTTGTTCAATATTGTTTAATTTTTGTTTATACTGAATAATCTCTATTAAAAGCTAACTTCACCAATAAGTTAGTTATATACGCCACCTTCTACATTTTCCCGCATTTTTGTCATCACATTCTACTAATTTATTGTTCTTTTAAAATGATGTCGTGACAACTTCTTATTTTATATATAATTAATTAGCATTTTTTTATAATAATAATAATTTATAAGTTATTTAATAGTATTTTGATAAATAGTTAAATAAATAATTATCAGTTAATTATATATCTAACATTAATTCTCTTATGTTTTTTAAGTGAAATACGAGCATTCTATTTATAGAGCACAAAACGTATAAAGCATTATCAATCAAATCATATTCATTCCATTCCATTGTTTGACAAATCAACGTTGAAAAGTAATTAAATGAGTATGTACTGTCAAAGCTTTTATCCTACCAGTTAACCAGAAAACATTATTACTACTATGATTTTTTTTTTTGGTAAATCTTATTTTTTATAAAATTTATTTTTAGTCTCAATATTTTTTTTATTTGATTAAAATGTTTTACTAGTTTTTATTAGTTTTAATTCTCAACAATATTTTTTAACTAAATTTAAACTCTCAACTTTAATTTTCATTGTTTTAGTTAGATATGTTAAAACAGTTTCAACCTCTGGAACCAACTTGACTTATACGTCAAAAATAAAAATATTTCTATATTTAGTCAAACAAATGGACCCAACCAATTGTATTGGTGGAGCTTAGTGATGTGAGATGAAGGCCTTGAACCCCCAATTTTTTTTACACACATATATTTTTTTAAATTTAATATATTTTATATATTTGGTACTTTAAAAATTTGTATACACATATTAAAAAAATGTTAACACTTCCAAAATATTTTCTAAACATCCAGCACTGGTTTAACCCATTTCTATGCTGAACCAAATTGATCACCAACCCACATTAAAGAAAACTTTAATTCTCTAATTCTTTTTACTATACATTATGTGAGAACCAAAAAGATATAGAATTGATGCACATAAAGCAGTGTTAAAATTCATTATGCATTTAATCTTTAATTCTTTATTATATAGAGTGTTGATTTCATGTATTATATTTTGTTAAATATATAAGGAAAAACTTAAATATGATTTACATTCCTAATATATGATTGTTTTTTTACTTTTGGTACATAATTCTTCTTCAAATTAAGTACCTAATAAATTAAACATTTTCGTTTAAGTCAGTTTTTCCTGTACTAATTTTAATCATCAAGTGAATTAAGTCTAAACATATGTCACAATTTAAAGTATATACTAATCTAATGATATATACTAAATCACTGGGAATTAATAATACATATCTTCAATATTAATTATTATGATAAAAGAACAAGTGGAGACATAAAAAAGAATTTTGAAAATATTAAATGATAAGACAAAATATACAATATAATGTTATGGATAAAATGTAAATAAATATTTTCAAAGATGGTAATACTTTAGAAATTTGCTTTAAAATAATAGGACTTAGGAAATAATCTTAGAATAGAAGTGGTATAAGTAAGGTGCCATTGTTAAAATGAAAAATTTATATAAATAGGAAAATCATTTATTCAGATTTTATTTTTATAAAATCATTATTTCTCTATAATAGAATTTTTTTTTCTCCTCTACCTTCTCTAGAACTCTAGCTTTACCTATCATTAGATTGACGATCGAAGGTCATCTTTAAGTTTCTAATGTCGAGTAGAGCAAGAGTGTCCAATCATATTGTTGAACAGAGTAAGTTAATTTTTTGTTCAGTTCCTTTGAGTCAATTTTCTAATGTTCTTAGCTACTATAACAATCTAACATGCATGTGACATCTAGGGCATCACGATAGGTCTAGTTCATGATCGTAGTGGTATAGTCTGATCTTTGATTAGAGTTTTGTAGTGCATGTTAGGGGATCCTTTGTGAACTATAAGCTTGGTGACTCTTTTGAAGAATGCTCTGCTTAATACAGGTAAGGAAAGTTAGTTACATGCTTTATACTAATTATCTATCTTTAAATAGAATCCTAGGATAAAAGAATTGAATGTATAAATCTTTAATCATCAGTTCTCCACATTTTCTTGTAGGTCTAAACTGGTCCTTGAGCACTGAATGAATTTGATTGCTTGAATTTGTATGATTAATTGATTTGATTGAGTAGTGGAATAATACTTGAATGTAGTAGTGTAATATTTATAAATTGATTTTTATAGAGATAAGATTGAATATGACTTGTAATGATGTTGTGAGTGTGGATGGATTTTTGAATTAAATCTATTGGCTTAAATTGATTATAAGTGTAGCTTCAAAGCATTGGTATCTCATATTTAGATATGTTGCAATATGTTAATTAATTTTTTGTTTCCTTGAAGAAATTTGTAGGTAGTTTAATAAAAATGATGAATTGAAGTTGTAATTGGGTTTAGAATGAGAAAATTGTTAGTTGATTTGGATGGTGAGTCTATTGTGCAGTAGTTAGTTCTTTTATAAAAATTGTTTTCTGATATTTTCTCTCAAGCAAAAATAACAGTGAAACTGGACTTGTTTTCGGATTCATTTTCGGTCAAGCAAAGAAATTATCGTTCAAGTGAGGGAATTCTCGCTCTAAGCTAAATATTTTTTTCTTGTTTTAATTGTTTGATTATTTTGTGATGCAATTTGTGAATTTAAGAGGATTGATTGATTTTTGAGTCATGATTAAGATTAAATAGTATTGATGATTATGTAATTCTTGAGATATTGGAGATTGAAATTGAAAAGTTAATGAATGAATAAATAAAAATATATAATATGATATGTTATAATGTTAATTGGAGTGATCATGATCAAACATAGTATTTTTAGAAAAAAAAATACCCCTATAGTATTTTCAGAAAAAAAAAAAATACCCCTATCTATGTCCATATAGAAAATTATTTTTATTTTCTTGTGTTTTTCTCCATTATAATCACATATATACAACTTGATATGCGGAATTATAACAATCTAATATGCACCATCATAACAACCTGATATGCAGAATTAAAACAATACTTTTTTAAGATAACATATCCAATTTACGTTCTTAACTAAAACCCAATATGGACAACTAAGTATGTTCATATATATATATACCTGATTTCTAGTACCTCTTTCATCTCTCCGGTATTGTTAGCGTATATTCATTAATTTCAAAGTCATGAAAAGAAAAACAATAAGCATTATGTAATAGTTGATACAGTTGTTACTCTTACGAGAGGATTTTGGAGTTAGCATGTTTTATTCTTTTCGTGATTGAGTAAAATCCAGAGTGATATCAATATAAGAAGAAAAAAGTAAATGCATGCAGAATTTCATTTATGAAAATATGATATATAAAAAGCATTCCTTTCATATTATCAATCACAAATGTCTTAAATTCAAAAGTGTACCCCACACAAATAAAAACAAAAAGCATGATATGCATTGTTAATTTGAAAAATGTGAGGCACTCACAATTTGAGAATATGTGGAAGAGTAGAGGGGAGTATTGTGATTAAAGTGGAAGCATTTATGTGTGGCACATGTTACTAACAATGTCGTATTCGACCAAACAAATTCATACATATGTCAAAGATGGATGCTGGCTGCCCAATAGGGACTGATCTTGATTTATTTTTGAAAAAGTTACCTTGACAATTTTCAACATTTCATATAATTAATATATGTATCAATATCAATATGAATTCAAAGTTAGTTAATGCAACACCCAACAACATGTTTACAGCATTCAAAGTACTTTTTTTTTTTTTTGTAAAAAACAAGAAACAGTTAAAATTGAGGCTATATTGTCATTTTAGTTCTAACATGTATAATTTATTATCATTTTTTATAATCTATTGTCACTAATAGAACTACGTGATTAACAATTTTAATGTGAAGAATTTATCATTTAACATATTTCTTAATTTCAAAATTGACCATGACAATATCTCACAAATTCATTAAACTAAAATAAAAGTAATTAAAGGAAGAGACCACTTCAAAACGTTTAATTTTTTATAAGATTGGTGTAATTTTCTATGAGTTTATTTAAATAAGTAAATAAAAATTTATTATAAAGATAGGTAAATCATTATATAAAGTATGACTTTGAATTAAAGAAGTCGTCTTCAAAATTACGGCTCATTTCAGAATATGATTTGTAATTTTTTTTTAAAGTAAAGTTTTATCAATCTAACGTCTATTTGTTTTTCACTAATTTAATTTTTATTTTAATTTTATATGAATTATGTCATATAACATGACTTGAGTGTAATGTATCTTTTTTTTAATTTAGCAGAAATTGTGAATTTAATATAAGTCATGTCAGGGATACGATTTCAATCTAACTTTTTTTTTTATAGAATTTGTTTATGAAGTAAAATTTAATGAATGACTTTTACAAATGTAATATACTTCATGAGAAGTCACAAAAAGTTTCCTTCAATAACAAGATATGGTGCACAACATAGTATTTCATCAACATAGTTCCAATAGTATTTCATCATATATTTTAAAAGTAATCAGTTGTTTAACAGAAGAATTTTCTACTTCGAATCATTCGAACGAAGAACTCTAATAAGCCAGAAAACATGAAAAGAACGTGTGGTTCCAATGCAAAACCAATAATAACTCAGAGTGTTCCCATTACTAATAGGTTTTGGATGTGACGAAAAGAAAGAATAGAGGTGGTAGATGGAATGCCATAGTAAAAAACAACTTGTGGATGAAATTCGTCCATGGAACGCTGTCGTCTACCACATCCTGCTGTTGAGAGAAAAAAAAAAATTCAGAAACAATAACAATTTCAGGATTTGTGATCATATAGAAATATAAACTCATACAATATGAATGCACTAGTCAAAAAATAAATAAAAATAACAAAAGGTTATTTAACATTCATAACTAGCATTCGTAACAACTTAAAAGAAAAAAAAATATCGAAGATGCTGGAATCTACAATGAGTGAATAATCATACATTAAATTTCACTTAATAAATAATTTTTATTAAATTTAAAAAAAATACACATTTTATGAAGTCGTATCACTGACACAATTTTTATTTAATTTAAAAAAAGTAAAATCATCCTAGTGGATACAACTTAGAAAAAACATGTGCCTTTGATTGCACGTTTCATGTCAGCAAAAAAAAGAAAATTATCATACTACTTTTATAACTTTTTCATATCATTGAAGCAACCTATATTAACTCATTTAATATTACACTTTTTACTTAATTAAACGTTATTTATATTTAATCTTTAATAAAATATTTCATACCTATATAAAATAATGATAGAAAGTTCATAACTAAGTGTAGGATACAATTTGTTTCCTACACTAAACAAATTTTTAATATTTCAATAATATCTTTATTATTTTTATTTTAAAATTTATTTATTAAATTTTATTTCTTTCACACCCGTATCTCTCTCACACATAGTGAATAAATAATAAAAAGATCTCTTGTTACCAAACTTTTTTATAAATAATCTTTTGTTAACAGTCTTCTATTAATAAACTTTTTTATAAATAATCTTTTATACAGTTAAAAATAATGTGTTTCAATTAAATTTTTAAAATTAATTATATTATTATTTGATTTTAAATTATAAATATAATAATAGTAAAATATCTATTTTAGTAAAATAATAAAAAATAAAATAATATAATTGATTAAAAAAACAAAAATCTATATTGTAGTATGAGAGAGAAGAAAAAATATTCAATATTTTAATTTTAAAATAAAAATAAAAATGATATTTTTGGTATACTACATATTTACTTAGTGTAGGAAACAATATATATGGTGCAAGAAGAAATGCCAAAAAATATATAACCGTTTAAAACTATATCGGCCTTTAAAAAAACAAAATAAAAAACACATTAACATAGTATCGTCATTTCATATATATATATATATATTAACTAATTCAGAAAAAATACTAATTAAAGACTTTTGGTTTATTAAGTTAACTGTTTTTGTTTAATAATTAACTTTTTATTTTTGAACTTCTTTAGTAGTTGATGGATCAAAGTAAGTCTTGGGTACGAGGCCCACTTCCCTTATTTTATTTTATTTTTCTCTTTTTTCTTTTTTGGTTAACTTTTCTCTTATTTACATATATATTGTTTATTTTTTTTCATTAACAAAATTATAAGATGACATAATATAGAGTACTTCTATCTCATTAGAATTAAAATTTAAAGTAAATTCATTTTGTTCTAAGATATTTATATTTTTAATTTTTAAATTTTTTCTACTAGTATTTTGATGTTTTTATATGTCTTGTTAGTTGATGAATTTTTTTTTTTTCAACTTGTTCCTCCTTTAATTTGACTCTGGTTGTTTTGTTCATGCTTTAATATGATTTTGATTGTTTTGTTCATCCTTTAATTTGATTTTGATTCTTTTGGTGATTTTGATTAAGTCTCTAGAAATTTTGTTCCATTTTATAATTTTAGTTATTGCTTAGAACATAAATAACTCTTAACTGAGGAAAATTATTTAAAATTGTAAGTGAAATTAATAATGATTATGGAGCGTGATTGTTACTGATTTAGTTGAAATTTTACTCGAATATATTTGAATTGAATTAGGGAATATGTATGTATATTAATTTTTAATTTGGATATTAGGTTTGAAAAATACCGGGTTGAATAAATATGTTGTGTATCCAAATAGCAGGTAAATGTAATAAAAATCATATAGAATGTATAAAGTTGAATTTTAGTTATAATTTTAACTTGTTTTAAGTTTGAAATAAGTATATTTTGTTTTAATTAGTATCCATACAAATTTGTTTGAAAAACTACTTTATTTTTATTTTTTATGTTTTTGAACTTTATAAGAGAGTTAAAATTGACAATTTTAGTTTTGGATTAGTTTTTGAGAGATATATTAAACTTCTGATTTTTGTATTTTCACTTAAGTGAAAATAGAATAAATTAAATCTTGATTTTCGTTCAAACAAAATTTTTGCTTTATTTAAAGAAATTAGATCACTCGACTAATAACTATTTATCTAAGGGATGTGGGTGAATTTCAAATTCACATTTAAATTATTACATGTAACATTTGTTTATTTATATAAATGTTTAATAATTTAATATTTGATTTATTTGACTAACTATATAAAAATATATTCAATTTTAATATGTTATGATAAATTGAACGATTTGAAGTCAAATATTTTAGATGGATCTTAAATTATTTTGTGATTTATAGTATTAAACACATGGATATGATATTGAAATGAGATACACTATCTTCACTCATTATGTAAATCATATAATGAAGACATCAAAGTTGTGAGAAATAAAAAAAAATTATATTATATATATTCAAAGACGTATATCATTTGAATTTATGCCCGTACTAGATATAATGTGAGATAAATCAAATAGAGTTTGTTAGACTTTACAATATATTCAAATTATGATTAAATTATATAATTATCTTAGTTTTTTCTTAAATGGTTTATGTTGTGTTGAAAAAAAAAAAAATTGTATTATATGTACTTGACTAAGAGGTAGTTCTCAGCTAACATAATGTGTTTTAAGTTTATATATATATATATATATATATATATATGTGTGTGTGTGTGTAATTCTTTTGAATTATTTTTATTTTATAAATTTTATTTCGAGTAATTTATAACCTATGTAAATGTGAAAAATGAAATTTATATTTATTGTTAATTTATATGGAGTAATACAAAACCAAGATATTCATAGAAATATATTTATTTCAGTAATTTATAACATTTTTGTATTCAATGTTTAAAATAATTTTTTCACTAAATATTTTATATTTTTTCACTTATGGTCTCCTTAAAACTACACCATTAATTTTAGTGATTATACTCTTTCTTTAATTTTTATTATAATATCGTTTAAAAAAAAAGTGGACTTCGAAATTAGCTGAGAAAACCTAAAATTACAATAAATATAGTTTTTGTCCACAAAGTAAAATTATATATTATGTGCGTGTATAACTACAATTATCCAAAAATTGATTTTTTAAAATAAATATTTTTAATATTTTTATTTTTTTTTAAATTAATGAGTCGTAACTAAAACTTAATTATTCTATACAGAGCAAAAATAATGATTTCAAAATTTACGAAAATAAACAAAATATTGAAAATCGTAACTTAAGAATTTTATAGAGAATAAGCGTATATTTAAACCTTTGTTTATTATTTATCTCCATATGTTTTGGACTGGATAAGGCGATCAATCAGTCCACATTATACTTGTTACAATTTCTGATATACATTTTCTTGTATCTGTGGTTGTATCATACAAATTAAAATAAAAACTAATTAATATTTATAAACATTAACTAATTTTTGTGTGTTATCAATTAATTTCTTTCTTTTGATTCAACAAAGAATCGTTGTTAAGGTTGGAATTAGAAAGGAAGTATTTACTAAAATTATAAAACGACAATGAAAAAAAATATTTTTGGAATTAAAGGAAGAATATCTCGTATGAGATTAAATATGGAATGAATTAGAAAGTAAAAACTTACGTGCGTGTCTGACCTGTGGTGCCGTGCCTTGGTGCAACACAAGTGAAGTTGATGTTATTGTTATTGATTCTTCTCTTCTCTTTTGTTCTCTTACGGTAGGACAATCCCCCAAAATTTGTTATCTTCTCCTTAGATCTATCCTAATTTGTTATTCTTCTTATAAAACGTGTTCGTACTCTAATGTCTACAAAACTTTTAACTAACAGTCAATATAATATAAAAACTTATAATATATACATTCACTAACAATGCATAAATATTCTTTTAAATTCCCAATATATATATATAAACGTCAAATTACTAATGAAATGTATATTTTGCTAACTTTCTCTAGTTCTATATTGTTGCTTGCAATATTACCTATTGCCCGTGTCAAATAAAATTATAATAATTTATATCACACATAAATACGTGAACTAATACAAAATATTAATCAATCTTAATAAATTTCATATATCATACATATATATAGATATTCAATCAAAACACATTTACATATTTAAAAAAATTAAATATTTTCAGTCTATAAAACAAATATAACAAATTAGACTTAAATCACTTCTATTAAAAAAATATAGAAATGCTTAACTACATATTAATTATTTATAATAATTTATTATATTCCTACTTAAAATATTCATATTAAATATATTCTATCAAACACTAACATTTGGGCACTATAAAAAATATAAATTTTAGTATTTTAAGAGATGATTATTTTTACTAAATCTTAATAAAAACACAGTATGAGGTAAAGATAATATATATATATATATATATATATATATATATATATATATATATATATATATATTTATTT
>Ga0099824_1011035_pt1 | contig 10394 bp, 6 predicted proteins | sample SiratrowhiteBW_FD_76837 | JGI IMG/M metagenome (GOLD analysis project Ga0099824, IMG submission 76837) | Root nodule microbial communities of legume samples collected from California, USA - Siratro white BW | ecosystem: Host-associated > Plants > Roots > Nodule | place: USA: California... | reverse complement strand
GCTTGAGCTTGCGCATTCAGGTCTCCCTCTGGAATCGAGAGACACCCAAAGAATCCAGTTCCAACCGCTTGGCAACACCCTGCCAGCACCATATGCGATTCCCCTACCCTGGAGGGGGAGGGTCGATCGCGCGCAGCGCGAGCGGGGTGGGGTGATCTCTCCACTCGGGTACTGTTGGCTGGGGAGGGACCTTCACCCCACCCCGCTACGCATTGCGCTTCGCTACATGCGTAGCGACCCTCCCCCTCCAGGGAGGGTAAGAGAGCTCACACCTTCTTCGCTTCCACTGCCATCCGAACCGCGAGCCCGGCCAGCACCGTTCCCATCAGCCAGCGCTGCACCAGCATCCAGCTCGGCCGGTTCGCCAGGAACAGCGCGATCGATCCGGCCGCGAGCGCGATCATCGCATTGACGCTGACGCTGATCGCGATCTGGATCGCGCCCAGCACCACCGATTGCGTCAGCACGCTGCCGGAGGCGGGATCGATGAACTGCGGCAGCAATGCCAGATACAGCATCGCGATTTTCGGATTGAGCAGGTTGGTGACGAATCCCATCGCGAACAATTTGCGCGGGCTGTCGATCGCGAGCTTCCTCACCTGGAACGGCGAACGCCCGCCCGGCTTCACCGCCTGCCAGGCGAGCCACAGAAGGTATCCGGCACCGGCAAAGCGCAGCGCGTCATAGGCGAAGGGAATGGCGAGCAGCAGCGCCGTGATGCCGAACGCCGCGCACAGCATGTAGAACACGAATCCGAGCGCGACGCCGCCGAGCGAGACGATACCGGCCGCGGGCCCTTGCGTGATCGAGCGCGAGATCAAATAGATCATGTTCGGTCCCGGCGTGAGCACGAGGCCGAGGCAGACGAGGGCAAAGCCGAGCAGGGCGGAGGTGTGGGGCATGGTGAACCAGTGCGGGAGATGCATGGTTCTAATATGCGAGGCCTTGCCGGGCCATCGCGCAATTGCTCGGAGGACAATTCAGATTCCGTGTCCCGGACGCGGCGCAGCGTGACAGTTTGCGCCGAGAGCGGCGACCCAGCTGGTGCGGCGTGGCCCCCGGATCAGCAGCGCACCACGCCGGAAGGGCGGCGCGTTGCGCAGCATCCGGCGAAACCAGCAATCAATGCGCCTCGTCCCAGTTGTTCGCCGCGCGTGCATCGACATGCAGCGGCACTGACAGCAGCACGGCCGGGAACGGCGCGTCCTGCATGACCTTCTGCACGACGGGGAGCGTCGCCTCGACCTCGTCGTCGGGCACCTCGAAGATCAGTTCGTCATGCACCTGGAGCAGCATCTGCGCGGAGAGCTTCTTCTCGGCGAGTGCATCCTCGATGCGCGTCATGGCGCGGCGGATGATGTCGGCGGCGGTGCCCTGGAGCCGGGCGTTGATCGCGGCGCGCTCGTTGAAGGCGCGCACCGAGGCGTTCGAGGCCTTGATGTCGGGGTAGTGGCACTTGCGGCCGAACAGCGTGGTGACGTAGCCGTGGCTCCGGCAGAAATCGCGCGTCTCGTCCATGTAGGCGCGGATGCCCGGGAAGCGCTCGAAATATTTCTTGATGTAAGCGGACGCCTCCTCGCGCGCGATGCCGAGCTGGTTGGCAAGGCCGAAGGCGGAGATGCCGTAGATGATGCCGAAATTGATCGCCTTGGCGCGGCGGCGGATCTCGCTCGGCATGCCCTTGATCGGCACGCCGAACATCTCTGAGGCCGTCATCGCGTGAATGTCGAGCCCATCGCGAAACGCCTGTTTCAGCACGGGAATGTCGGCGATCTCGGCGAGCAGGCGCAGCTCGATCTGCGAATAGTCGGCGGACACCAGCTTGTGTCCGGGCGTCGCGACGAAGGCGCGGCGGATCTTGCGGCCATCCTCGGTGCGCACCGGAATGTTCTGCAGGTTCGGCTCGTTCGACGACAATCGCCCCGTCGTGGTCGCGGCCAGCGCGTAGGTCGTGTGCACGCGATGCGTCTGCGGATTGACATAGGTCGGCAGCGCGTCGGTGTAGGTCGATTTCAGCTTGGAGACCTGGCGCCACTCCAAAATCTTCTTCGGGAAGTCGTGGCCCTGCTCAGCGAGTTCATCGAGCACCTGGGCGGTGGTCGACCACGCGCCGGTCTTGGTCTTGGTGCCGCCGGGCAGTCCCATCTTGCCGAACAGGATGTCACCGAGCTGCTTGGGGCTGCCGACATTGACCGGCTCGCCTGCGATCTCCTGGATCTCGGCCTCGACTCGCGCCGCCGTCTGGGCGAAGTCGCCGGAGAGGCGCGACAAGACCTGGCGGTCGATCGAGATGCCGCGCCGCTCCATGCGTGCGAGCACCGATACCAGCGGCCGTTCCAGGGTCTCGTAGACCGCGCTCATGTGCTCGGCGCCGAGGCGCGGCTTCAGCACGCGCCAGACGCGCAGGGCGACGTCGGCGGCTTCCGCCGACAGTGGCGCGGCCTTGTCGATCGGCACCTGGTCGAAGGTGATCCTGCCCTTGCCGCTGCCGAGCAGCTCGTTTTCCTTCAGCATGGCATGGCCGAACCAGCGCTCGGACAGCGATTCCAGCGCATGCGAGCCGCGGCCGGCATCGAGCACGTAGGAGATCAACAGCGCATCGTCGATGTTGCGCAGGGTGATGCCGTGCTGCGCCAGCATCACTGCGGTGAACTTGACGTCGAAGCCGATCTTGAGAATGCCGGCTGATTCCAGCACCGGCCGCAGCGCTTGCAGCGCGTCGTCATGCTTGACCTGGTCCGGCGCGAGGCCGGCATCGAACAGGCCGGCGCCGCCGCCGGACTGCTTGTGCGCCAGCGGCACGTAGCAGGCCTCGTTCGGCGCCAGTGCCAGCGCGATGCCGCAAAGATCGGCCGGCATCGGATCAATCGAGTTGGCTCTCGTCTCGATCGAGACATGGCCGGCATCGTGGATGCGCGCGATGAAGGCGTCGAGCTCCTTCAGCGTCTTGATGGTCTGGTATTTGCCGCGATCGACCGGAAGCTTGCGCAGCGCCTCTTCGCGCGCGGCGGCGAGCGAGATCGGCGCACCCTTCGGGCTCGCAGCCTTGTCCTCCTTCCCCGCCGACTTGTTGCGCTCGACCGGCGCGGTCTGCGCCGGCGTGCCGCTCCCCGGCACGGGCACGACGTCCGAGGGCGGCAGCGGCGAGAATACGCTCGCGCCCTTTGCGTAGCCGGGATCGGCATCGACGTTGGCAGGATCGATCTGCGAATATTCGGCGACACGTCGCGTCAGCGTCGTGAACTCCATCGCCTTCAGGAACGCGATCAGCTTGCGCGCGTCGGGCTCGTGGACGGCGAGATCGTCCAGCGGCACCTCGAGATCGACTTTGTCGTCGAGCAGCACGAGCTGCCGCGAGATGCGCGCCTTCTCTGCGTTCTCGAGCAGCGCCTCGCGCCGCTTGGGCTGCTTGATCTCGCCGGCGCGGAACAACAGTTGATCGAGGTCGCCATACTCGATGATCAGCTGCGCCGCGGTCTTGACGCCGATGCCGGGCACGCCGGGCACATTGTCGGTGGAATCGCCGGCAAGAGCCTGCACCTCGACCACCTTGTTCGGCGGCACGCCGAACTTTTCGATCACCTCGGGGATGCCGATGCGGCGGTCCTTCATGGTGTCGTACATGGTGACGCAATCAGTGACGAGCTGCATCAGATCCTTGTCGGACGACACGATGGTGGCGCTGGCGCCGCGCTCGCAGGCCTGTCGCACATAGGTCGCAATGAGATCGTCGGCCTCGAAGCCGACCTGCTCCAGGCACGGCAGGTCGAAGGCGCGCACGGCCTCGCGGATCAGCGCGAATTGCGGGATCAGATCGTCAGGCGCGGGCGGCCGGTGCGCCTTGTAATCCGGATAGATCTTGTTGCGGAAGGTGATCTCCGACTTGTCGAAGACGATGGCAAGATGCGTCGGCCGGTTGTCTTCCGGCATCTCGCGCAAGAGCTTCCACAGCATGTTGCAGAAGCCGAGCACGGCATTGACCTGGAGACCGTCGGACTTGCGGTTCAGCGGCGGCAGCGCGTGATAGGCGCGGAAGATGTAGGAGGAACCGTCGACCAGGAAGACGTGGTCGCCCTTGCCGGCCGCCTTGGCCGCGACCGGTTTGGCAGCAGTGTTGGCAGCAGTCTTGGCAGCAGCGGGTTTGGTGTCGGCCGCAGCCTTGGGCGCGGCCTTGGTGTCAGCTTTGGCAGTGGTCTTCGGGGCTGTTTTGGGCATGGCCGCAATGTATGAATTTTTGCGGGCTTTGACAGCCTTGGGAGGCGGATTTTTGGGGCGCTATCCCCACTGTCGTTCCCCCATGCTCCGCTGTCATTCCCAGCGAAGGCGGGGAATCCAGTACGCCGCGGCCTATCGGTCGATAACAGCTGCCTCTGGAATACTGGGTCGCCCGGTCAAGCCGGGCGACGACAGCGTGCCCGCCTGCAACATCGGTCCCGCCTTCCTCGACGCGATCCAGAATACATCCGGCCGCTCGAACAGGAAGCGCACGTTGAGGCGCAGCGCCACCTGCCAGATCGCCAGCGCTCCGAGCACGCCGGCGATGGTGACCACCAGCGACGCCGTACCGATGTCGGCAATGACGCCGGTGCGCAGCAGCAGCGTTCGTGTCGCCGCCATCGGCAGGAAGAAGGCGAGATAGATCACGATCGAATGCTCGCCGCAGAAGCGGAGGAAGTTGAGCCACTGCACCCGCGCAAGCAGCGTGCCCGTGGTGATGATGGCGCAGGCGCCGGCAAAGCCGAGCACGAGCGAGACGAGCATCCATTCGCTGGCGCCCCATGCGACCAGGCCGGCATTGACCAGCCCCCAGGTCGCGAGCGCCGCGAGCGCAAGCACGGGACGAGTCCGCGCGCGATCCGACAGGGCGAACACGTATGGTGCGAACAGATAACCTGAATAGAAATAGATGAAGCGCGCGCAGAACTCGTCGATGACGGTCCAGCCGGTGGTGATCCGTGCGGTCTCAAGCGCCGCGGCAATGAGCCAGATCGCGAGCGGCGGGACTTTGCGTGTCAGTTTCGTGACGACGAAGAAGATCGGCAACAGATAGATGAACCACAGCGTGCCGAACGGCTCGATGAAGGATTCGAGGTACAGCAGGCCGACCGCGCGCCAGCCGGTCTCCGCGGCAAAGGCCGGCGCCTTGAAGCCGAACTGGATTGTCACCCAGACGACATAAAAATAGGCGAAATGCACCACCTTGCGGTCGAGATAGGTTCGCCAATCCCGATCAATCACCAGAGACAGGAACAAGCCCGAGATCAGGAAGAAATCCGGCATCCGGAACGGCTTTGCAAAGGCCACGGCGACATGCATGAAACCGGTCTGCCCGGCGGCGAGTTCGACCCCCAGCACCGAATGCATCATCACGACCATGACGATGCAGATGCCCTTGGCATAGTCGACCCAGTCGACACGCGGGGCCGAAGGCGCCTTGGAAAGCCCGGCCGCCGCGATTGTGCCCGATCGTGCCATGATGTCCCTTTTCGATGCGCGTTCCGCCCGTCCCTGTGTGGGCGTGGGGCAGTTTGGAGCCCAGTGGTTTCCGACTTCTTTACCGGTTCAAATCGCGGGCCGGTTTTTGCATGCGGACTGTTCCATGACCTCGAGAAAATGCTAAACCGCCTCGAATTGGGCTTTCGTTAACCAAGCTGGAACAGGATTTTTCATGCGGATTGCGATGATCGGCACGGGCTATGTGGGGTTGGTATCCGGCGCCTGCTTTGCGGATTTCGGCCACGACGTCACCTGCGTCGACAAGGACGAGAAGAAGATCGCCGCGCTCCATCGCGGCGAGATCCCGATCTACGAGCCGGGGCTCGACGAGCTGGTCGCGAACAATGTCAAGGCCAAGCGGCTGGATTTCACCACCGACCTTTCCAAGCCGGTTGCCGATGCCGATGCCGTGTTCATCGCGGTCGGTACGCCCTCGCGCCGCGGCGATGGGCACGCTGACCTCTCCTACGTCTACGCCGCCGCCCGTGAGATCGCGCAATCGCTGACCGGCTTCACCGTGGTGGTGACGAAATCGACCGTGCCGGTCGGCACCGGCGACGAGGTCGAGCGCATCATCCGCGAAGCCAACCCTGCGGCCGATGTGGTTGTCGCCTCCAATCCCGAATTCCTGCGCGAGGGCGCGGCGATCCGCGATTTCAAGTTCCCCGACCGCATCGTGGTCGGCACCTCCGACGAGCGCGGCCGCAAGGTGATGGGCGACATCTATCGCCCGCTGTCGCTGAACCAGGCGCCGCTGATGTTCACCGCGCGCCGCACCGCCGAGATGATCAAATACGCCGCCAACGCGTTCCTGGCGACCAAGATCACCTTCATCAACGAGATCGCCGATCTCTCCGAAAAGGCCGGCGCCAACGTCCAGGAGGTCGCGCGCGGCATCGGTCTCGACAACCGCATCGGCACCAAGTTCCTGCATGCCGGCCCCGGCTTCGGCGGCTCGTGCTTCCCGAAGGACACCAAGGCCTTGATCAAGATCGCGCAGGATTACGATGTGAACCTGCGCATCGTCGAATCCGTGCACGCGGTCAACGAGAACCGCAAGCGCGCGATGGCGCGCAAGGTGAGCCAGGCGCTCGGCGGAGGCTTGCGCGGCAAGACCATCGCCGTGCTCGGCCTCACCTTCAAGCCCGATACCGACGACATGCGCGATGCGCCGTCGATCCCGCTGGTGACAGGCCTGATCGACATGGGTGCGAAGGTGAAGGCGTTCGATCCCGTCGGCATGGAGCAGGCCAAGGGCGAGCTGCCCGATATCACCTATTGCGAGGACGCTTATTCCTGCGCGCAAGGCGCCGACGCGCTCGTCATCGTGACCGAATGGGTGCAGTTCCGCGCGCTCGATCTCGACCGGTTGAAAGCAACCATGGCGCAGCCGGTCGTCGTCGACCTCCGCAACATCTACCGCCCCGAAGACATGCAGGCCGCCGGCTTCACTTATGAGAGCGTCGGCCGGCCGTCGGTACAGGGCTGATCGCTGCACATTCTTGTTGAACGAAACCGTCATGGCCGGGCTTGTCCCGGCCATCCACGTCTTGTTCACTCTCGCCTGAAAGAACGTGGATGTCCGGCACAAGGCCGGGCATGACGACCGGATGCTTCCTTGCCCCGCAGCTTCGACACGCCCCTCCCGATCGATGCCGTGCTCAACGATTTGTCGTGCACGCTGGAGGCCAATAACGCCGCCGTGCTGGTGGCGCCGCCTGGGGCCGGCAAGACCACACGCGTGCCGCTAGCCTTGCTCGATGCGCCCTGGGCCAAGGACAAGAAGATCATCGTGCTGGAGCCGCGCCGCATCGCCGCGCGCGCCAGTGCCGATCGCATGGCCAAATCGCTCGGCGAGCGCGCTGGCGAGACCGTCGGCTATCGCGTCCGCTTCGGCTCGAAGATCTCGCGCGCGACGCGCATCGAGGTGGTGACCGAGGGCATCTTCACGCGCCAGATCCTCGACGACCCCGAACTCTCCGGCGTCGCCGCCATCCTGTTCGACGAATTCCACGAGCGCTCGCTCGATGCCGATCTTGGCCTCGCACTGGCGCGTGATGCGCAAACCGGCCTGCGCGAAGACTTGCGCATCCTCGTGATGTCGGCAACGCTCGACGGTGCGCGGGTCGCCAAGCTGCTGGGAGATGCCCCCGTCGTCGAGAGCGAGGGGCGCGCCTTTCCGGTCGAGACGCGCTATCTCGGCCGCAAGGCGGACGCGCCGATCGAGCGCCAGATGGCGGATGCGATCGCCTCCGCGCTCCGGGCCGATAGCGGCTCGGTGCTGGCGTTCCTGCCGGGTGCCGCCGAGATCCGCCGCACCCAGACCTTTCTCGGCGAGCGCGTGCAGGATGCTAGCATCGAGATCGTGCCGCTTTTCGGCGCGCTCGATGCCGCCGTGCAGGACCGCGCCATTGCGCCGGCGCCGAAGGGCACACGCAAAGTGGTGCTGGCGACCTCGATCGCGGAGACCTCGCTCACCATCGAAGGCGTGCGCATCGTGGTCGATTGCGGTCTTGCTCGCGTGCCGCGCTATGAGCCCGATATCGGCCTGACGCGGCTCGAGACCGTGCGCGCCTCGCGCGCGGCGGTGGACCAGCGCCGCGGCCGCGCCGGCCGCACCGAACCCGGTGTCTGCTACCGGCTCTGGGACGAGCCGCAGACCGCCTCGCTGGCGTCTTACACGCAGCCGGAAATCCTCAGCGCGGACCTGTCCTCGCTCGTGCTCGATCTCGCGCAATGGGGCGTCAGCGATCCTGCGGCCCTGGCGTTCCTCGATCCGCCGCCGCAGCCGGCCTGGAAGGAAGCAAAGAGCCTGCTGACCGAGCTCAACGCACTCGACGGCGACGGCCGCATTACCGCGGAAGGCAAGAGCCTGCGTTCGCTGGCGCTGCCGCCTCGGCTGGCGCGCATGATCGTGGATTCGCACCGTGTAGGCAGCGGCGAGGCTGCCGCCGAGATCGCCGCCATCATCACCGAGCGCGGCCTTGGCGGCGACAGCGTCGATCTCGAGCACCGCCGCGACCAGTTCCGCCGTGACCGCTCGCCGCGCGCTGCGAGCGCGCGCGATCTGGCGCGCCGCTGGGCCTCGCAGGTCGCGGCGTCGGAGAAGGTGGCGCAGCAGGAGGATCTCTCGACCGGCCTCATGCTCGCTTATGCATTCCCGGATCGCGTCGCGCGCAACCGCGGCAACGGCAGCTTCGTGCTGGCCAACGGCCGTGGCGCTGCCGTCGAGCAGACCTCCTCGCTCGCCCGCGCGCCCTACATCGCGATCGGCGAGATGACGGGGACGGCGGCGAGCGGACGTATCCTGCTCGCGGCGCAAATCACCCAGGACGAGATCGAGCGGCATTTCGCCGAGCATATCGAGACCGCCGATGAGATCTCCTTCGACCGCGGCGCAATGGCGCTACGCGCGCGGCGCAAGCGCGTGCTGCACGCGATGACGCTGTCCGAAGCCACCCTCGCACTGTCGCCTTCCGAGGAAACCGCGCGCATTCTCGCCGATGGATTGATCGCCGCCGGTCTCGACCGGCTGCCCTGGTCGAAGGCCGCCAGGCAGTGGCGTGACCGTGTGATGTTCCTGCGCAAGGCCGAGGGCGATAGCTGGCCCGATCTGTCCGACGGCGGGTTGATCGCGCGACGTGAGGATTGGCTGGTGCCGGCGCTCTACGACAAGGTCGCACTCAAGGATATCTCCGCGGGCGATCTCTCGGACGCGCTGATGGCGCTCTTGCCATGGGAGATGCGCGCGCGGCTCGACCGCGAGGCGCCGACGCATTTCGAAGCGCCGACCGGAAGCATGCTTGCGATCGACTACGAGGCCGAGCAGGGGCCGACCATCGCGGTGCGGCTCCAGGAATTGTTCGGCCTCAACACCCATCCGTCGATCGCCGCCGGCCAGGTGCCGCTGGTGCTGGAATTGCTGTCGCCGGCGCAGCGCCCGGTCCAGGTGACGCGCGATCTGCCCGGCTTCTGGCGCGGCAGCTACGCCGCCGTCCGCTCCGATCTGCGCGGCCGCTATCCGCGCCACCCCTGGCCCGACGATCCCGCGAGCGCAGTGCCGACAAGGCGGGCGAAGCCGCGCGGGACGTGAAATCGCATTAACCCTCCGCTCATCCTTTTCGTCAAAATGACAGGAGCCCCGGCGTGCCTTCGCTCGCGGGCAGACGTGCGGCGTGGTGAAATCGAGCTTTCCGGCTCGGAAGTGGTGTGATGCGTAACATTATGATCATCGCGGCCGTCATGATCGGCCTCGGCACCTTCATGGCCCAGATGGCGGACAAGATGAGCTCCGCCTCAGCAACCTCGGTGCCGCGCACCACGGTCGCGGTTGCGGCGACCGCGCCAGCTGGAGGCCGCAGCCTCGCCATTTCCCGCGACGCCCGCGGACACTTCCAGACCGAGGGCCGGATCGACGGCCAGCGCATCGGCTTCATGATCGATACCGGCGCCTCCGTGGTTGCGCTGAATGAGACTTCGGCGGCCCGCTGTGGTCTGCGTCCCTCGCGCAGCGAGTACAGCGCCACCGTCTCCACCGCCAACGGCACCATCAAGGCCGCGCGCACCCGCATTGCGATGCTCGAGGTCGGCGGCCTGATCGTGCGCGACGTCGATGCCATGGTGCTGCCGGACGAGGCGCTGTCGGAGAACCTGCTCGGCCTCTCCTTTCTGTCTCGCCTCAAGCGCTTCGAATACGCCAACGGCCAGATGGTGCTGGAGCAATAGGCAGAGTCTGTTGCGATCAGGGCGGCTCATTTTAGAAAGATTTCCTGCTCTGCCTGCCCTCGCGGTAACGTTGCTTCGTTACCAAACTGCCGCAATTATCGGCCATAAGCCTTCATTCCCGTCTTTCGTTGCGGCCTTGCATTCGCTAAGGCTGCAGCAAATCCTGCCCCCTT